>Ga0180007_10000670_pt1 | contig 54276 bp, 50 predicted proteins | sample MM_PC_MetaG_FD_121122 | JGI IMG/M metagenome (GOLD analysis project Ga0180007, IMG submission 121122) | Groundwater microbial communities from the Aspo Hard Rock Laboratory (HRL) deep subsurface site, Sweden - MM_PC_MetaG | ecosystem: Environmental > Aquatic > Deep subsurface > Groundwater...
CAGAAAAGCTCATTCCCCTATTTGTCACTAATTTGATTGAAGGGAAGAAGGTGCCGGTGTATGGTGCAGGTGATCAAATACGGGATTGGCTCTACGTTGATGATCATTGTAGTGCTATAGATCTTGTACTTCACAAAGGTGAGTTGGGAGAGATTTACAATGTAGCTGCAAATCAAGACCCTGAAGTCACCAATCTGGAGCTCACTAAAAGAATCCTTGAAGTGCTAAAGATGGGGGAAGAGATGATTGAGTATGTTAAAGATCGCCCCGGACATGATAAGCGCTATGCTGTTGATTGCAGCAAGATTAAGTTACTAGGATGGAAGGTTGAGACACCTCTTAAGGAAGGACTAGAAAAAACAGTACAGTGGTATGTTGACCATGAAGATTGGTGGAAGAAGATTAAGACAGGAGAGTATTTAGAATTTTATAAGAGACAGTACGAAGAACGTTAATCGTGCGCTGTTAACGTGATGGTAAGATAATATACTATGCGAAAAAACACTCAAATAGCAAAAAAGATAGCTATTACCGGATCAGAGGGTATGCTCGGCCATGATCTAAAAAAGGTTTTTGGGAGCGATAAAAAGTATGCACTTGTTTTGTATACAAAAAAAACTCTCGATATCACTGACGAAAAAAAAGTCCTTCAAAAATTAGAAAAAGATAAACCTGATATTATAATTAACGCTGCAGCGTTTACTGCGGTTGACGATTGTGAGGATAAAAAGCACAAAAAAGCATGTATTGCAGTAAACGGTGTGGGTCCAAAAAATGTTGCAAAAGCGGCAAAGAAGATTGGCGCGATTCTTGTCCAGATAAGTACTGATTATGTCTTTGATGGAAAGAAAAAAAGTGGGTATACTGAAAGATCGCGAGTGGGTCCTATTAATACGTATGGAAAGTCAAAGCTTATGGGTGAAGAAACGGTTAAAAAAGAGTGCACTAAGTTTTATATTGTGCGCACATCATGGCTTTTTGGCAAGAATGGACCTAATTTTGTTGAGACCATGCTTATGCTTGGCAAAAAACATCCAGAGCTTAAAGTGGTGCATGATCAGCATGGTAAACCAACGTGGACGTATGATTTAGCTTTGCATATCAAGAAACTTCTTGAGCGAAATAAAGCATTTGGAGTGTATCACTGTACCAATGAAGGTGAAACAACATGGTATAATTTTACCCGAGAGATTTTGAAACAAGCAAAGATTAAAACGCCGGTAAAGCCGTGTACATCTGAAGAGTTTCCACGGCCTGCAAAACGTCCCGAGTATTCCACGCTACTCAATACCAAGTTTTCGCGAATGCCACATTGGAAAAAGGCGCTTACAGGATATTTAAAGGATCGAAAGAAGAAAGCATAAATAATAACGATTAAGTCAACAACTATGAAGGCACTCATTGCTGCAGGTGGACATGGGACGAGACTCCGTCCGATCACCTTCACCTTAAACAAGCATCTTATCCCTATCGCAAACAAGCCGATGATTTTTCATGCGCTTGATAAAATGGCAGAAGCGGGGATAAAAGAGGTTGGAATTAATGTAAATCCTGGAGACACCTCAATTAGCAAGGCATGTGGAAATGGTGAGGACTTTGGGCTTAATATTACGTATATCGAGCAATCCGGAGGTCCGCTTGGACTCGCTCATATTATAAAAAATGCTGAATCTTTTATTGGAGATGAAGATTTTATATTCTATTTAGGTGACAATATTATCCTTGGTAGCATTAAACCGTTTATTAAGAAGTTTAAGGATGAGAAGGCGGACTGTTTACTTGCGCTTTCTAGGGTAGAAGATCCTGAACGATTTGGTGTGCCGGATATTGATGAAAAGGGGAATATTATTGGCGTTGAAGAAAAGCCAAAACGACCTAAAAGTCCCTATGCAGTCACCGGTATTTATATCTACAACAAAAGCATTTTTGATGCAGTCAAAAAGCTAAAGCCTAGTGCGCGAGGAGAGCTTGAGATTTCTGATGCGCACCAGTATTTGATTGATCATGGTTACAAAGTTACTTTTGTTGAGATTACCGGCTGGTGGAAGGATACCGGGAAGCCGGATGACTTGATTCAAGGAAATCAGCTGCTTCTAAACGATATTACTTCTACGCAAGAAGGTGCGATAGTTGACGAGCATGTCCAGATTCAAGGGAAGGTGAGTATTGCAAAAGGAGCAAAGATTTTAGGACGAAGCTATATTAGAGGACCGGTCATGATTGGTCCGTGTGCGGTCATTAGAGATAGCTATATCGGTCCTTTTACTTCTGTTGGTGGTAGAGTAGAGATTTCTGGAGGAGAAATAGAAAATTCTATCGTTTTTGATGACGCTGATATTAGTTGTAAAAGAAAAATAGTTGATAGTCTTCTTGGAAAGAACTGTACTATCACAGATGCACACGCGACATTACCGTCCGGGAATAGACTGATTGTTGGAGAAAATTCAATCGTTGAACTCTAAAGATAACGAGCAGCACATGAACAGAAAGAAAAACACATTTTTCAAAACATTATTTGTTATTGTTGTAGCGCTTTTTTTGGTTGTTCCCCAACTATCATATGCGGCAACGTACAAACCAAACAATGTTATCACCGATGAGGAGTTTAATAACTACAACTCAATGTCCCGGGGATATATTCATGAGTTTTTGGTAAAAAAAGGAAGCGGTCTTGCTGATCTTATGATTCCAACAGAGAAAGGAAACAAAAGTGCTGCTGATTTGTTTTATGAAACTGCTCAAGCGTATAAAGTAAACCCGAAGCTACTTATAGTCACTGCACAAAAAGAACAGAGTGCTATTACTGACGACACTCTTTCTGATAGGCAAAAGGAAGATTTGATGGGGTACGGTGTATATAAAGGGAGTACCAATGAATGCACTGGAGTGGATAAACAAATTGATTGTGCTGCGTGGCAGTTTAGGCGCTATGTGGATCGATACGATAAATATAGCTTTCAAAAAGGAAAAACGAAAACGTCGCAAGATGGCGTTGATGTGACGCCGGAAAACCATGCGACCGCAGCGCTCTACAACTATACGCCTTATGCGGGTGGAAAAGATGGATACAATGTAAATGACACCGGTGAAGGTGGAAATTTTCTCTTTTGGAAGGTGTGGCGGCTTTGGTTTGCTCAGTACAGACCATCTGGAACGTTGATTCGTGAGATTGACACTCCGGGCATCTTTTTGCTTAAGGACAAGAAACGCTATCCGATTTGGAACATGAACGTGTTTAACGCGCATCACTTTTCAAAGGATGAGGTGGTAGATATATCTACGGAAGAAATGGAAGGGTATAGCACTATTGCCCCGGTGCGATATCCAGATGGAGCGCTTATTCGTTCACCAAAAGGAACGGTCTATATTATTGATCATGATGAGCGCAGAGGATTTGCCACGCGTGAGGTTTTTGAGGAACTGGGTTATCAAAACAATATTCTCTATGATGCAACTTGGGAGATAGTCAATGTGTACCCTGAAGGAAAATCGATTTCAAAAGATAGTAAAGAATATGCTAATGGTACATTGCTTCAGCCTGTGGGGAGTAAGAGCGTATTTCAACTCTGGGATGGAAAGCTTAGACCAATCCTTGATGTGTCACTTTTTGACAGAAATTTTTATTGGAAGAACGTTATACAGGTTGCTCCTGAAGTCATTAACTCTTTTCCATCGGGGAATGCAGTTGCGTTTCGTGATGGATCCTTAATTAGAAGTAGCAAAGGTGATATTTATGTGATTGAGAATGGGGAAAGAAAGCATATTGCTAGGCCGTCTGTGTTCCATGGATTTGGTTTTAAGATGAGCAATGTGATTACTGTCCCGGATTCTGTCTTGAATGCGCATCCTGAAGGGGAGAAGTTGGAGACGTATTAATTTGAAGAATTTTCAATGTTCAATTTAGCAATATTAAGGTGTTCTTTGCTTTCGTTATTCCCGCGGAAAGGCGGGAAGCCATCGAACTTGACCAGCTTAGGTTTTATATTTAAAAAATATGACTAAAAAAATACAGGTTCAAGGTGTTGAAATTTCTATCATTTCTAAAAATGAAGATGATTTTATATCTTTAACCAATATGTTAAAAGCAAAAGATGGTGATTTTTATATTTCAGATTGGTTAAGAAATAGAAATACGGTTGAATTTCTTGGTGTTTGGGAAAAAATAAATAATCCCAATTTTAATTATGGCGAGTTCGCCATAATTAAAAGTAAGGCAGGCTTAAATAGTTATAAAATAAGTGTTAAGGAATGGGTTAAAAAGACTCATGCTATTGGGTTACGATCAGTGGCTGGTCGATACGGCGGAACATATGCTCACAAAGATATTGCTTTTGAATTTGGAATGTGGATTAGCCCAGAATTTAAAATCTATCTTATCAAAGAGTTCCAAAGACTTAAAGAAGAAGAAAATGAACGTTTATTCCTTGGTTGGGATGCGAAACGAACACTAACAAAAATAAATTATAAAATTCACACAGACGCTATAAAGAAACATATTATTCCAACTTTAGTTACCAAGAAACAAATAGATTTTGTTTACGCGAATGAAGCAGATGTCCTGAATGTCGCTCTTTTTGGAATGACCGCAAAAGAATGGACGGATAAAAACGTGAAACTAAAAGGAAATATGCGAGATTATGCTAATGTTGTACAATTAGTGTGTTTAGCGAATTTAGAGAGTATGAATGCGGAATTTATCAGACAAGAGCTTTCGCAATCAGAGAGATTGCAAAGACTAAATAAAATCGCGCTTGTTCAGATGAAGTCTCTTGCTAAAAGTGAAAGTATTAAGAAATTTTAAATTCAAGACTATGAAAATACTTGTAACCGGTGGCGCCGGGTTTATAGGCTCACACATTGCAGATGCCTATGTATCGGAAGGGCATGATGTCGTTGTTGTTGATAACCTTTCAACAGGAAAAAAAGAAAATGTAAACGACAGCGTTCATTTTTATGAAGTAGATATTTGTGATAAAGAAGCTCTAAAAAAGGTTTTTGTCGAAGAGCAAATCGAGGTGGTAAACCATCAAGCCGCACATGCGAGTGTTCCTGAGTCGGTCAAGGATCCTATACATGATTTAGACGTTAACATAAAAGGAAGTGTAAACCTTGCTGAGTTGTGTAAAGATTATGGAGTAAAGAAGTTTATATTTGCTTCGACTGGAGGAGCGCTCTATGGGGATGCTGAGATAACTCCTACACCAGAAACATACCCCGCAAAGCCTATTTCACCTTACGGCGTTGCAAAGCTTTCTTTTGAGCACTATTTACATTACTATTATACCGTTTTTGGTCTTAACTATACGGTACTCAGATATGCTAACGTATATGGAGAACGCCAGGATCCTCATGGTGAGGCGGGTGTTGTTGCCATTTTCTCAAAAAAGATTGCAGGTGATGAGCAGCCGATTATTTTTGGAGACGGAGAGCAGACACGCGATTATGTGTATGTGGGTGATGTGGTAGAGGCAAGCGTTTCAGCGTTTAACAAAGATGCATTAAATGGTGCAGTAAATATTGGTACTGGCGTTGAAACCTCAGTCAATGAACTTTTTAGGCACATTGTTTCAGTATCCGGCAAGGAAGTCTCAGAGAAACACGCTGACGGGCGAGAGAAGGAGCAGAGGAGAAGTGTGCTTGATTATTCCCAGGCACATGAGCTTTTGGCGTGGGGGCCGGAGTTTGTATTGGGCGAGAAAGCCGGTGAAGAGGCTTTGAAGAAGACGTATGAGTTTTTTGCATTGCAGTAAAGAAATTTATAATTTATCAAAAATTATGGCTAAGGATACGTATCTTTTTACATCAGAATCGGTAACTGAGGGTCATCCGGACAAAATCTGTGACCAAATTTCTGACGCAGTTTTAGATGAAATTTTGACTCATGATCCTAATGGAAAATGTTGCTGTGAAGCGTTTACCACAACAGGGATGGTTGTTGTTGGCGGAGAAATTAGTACAAGTCATTATGTTGATATTCCAAAAATTGTTCGTTCAACATTAGAAGATATTGGGTATACCGATCCCGCGTATGGCATTGATTGTAATAGTTGTGGCGTTGTTAACGCGATAGATGAACAGAGTGCTGACATTGCGCAAGGTGAAGACGTTTCAGAAGGCACGCATAAAGCAATGGGCGCCGGTGATCAAGGGATGATGTTTGGCTATGCGGTAGATGAAACCGGTACTCTTATGCCCCTTCCCATTTCACTTGCTCATAGTCTTACAAAGAAGCTGGCAGAAGTTAGAAAGGATGGAGATCTGTCATATTTGAGGCCGGATGGGAAGTCGCAGGTCACCGTAGAGTATGAAGATGGTAAACCAAAACGAGTTGATGCTGTGGTTATTGCTGCACAGCATGATCCTGATGTTGAACTTGATAGTCTTAGGGATGATGTTAAGTCAAAAGTAATTGAGCCGGTGTGCGGAGAGTTTATTGACGATGATACGCGAATGTACATAAACGAGACCGGTAGGTTTGTAGAAGGAGGTCCTCATGCAGATACAGGGCTTACCGGAAGAAAGATTATTGTTGATACGTATGGTGGAAAAGGATCGCACGGCGGCGGTTGTTTTAGCGGCAAGGGGCCAAATAAGCAGGATCGGTCGGGCGCGTATGTGGGACGGTATATTGCGAAAAACATTGTTGCAGCAGGTCTTGCAAAGGAATGTGAAGTTCAGTTATCATATGCAATAGGGTATCCTGAGCCGGTTTCAGTCATGGTCAATACGTTTGGAACAGGGGTGGTGCCAGATAGCACTATCGCTGAGCTAGTGAAAGAAGTATTTGACCTTACTCCCTCAGGGATAATCGAGTCACTTGATCTTTTGCGTCCTATTTATAAGCCAACAGCAGCGTATGGTCATTTTGGAAGAGAGGATTTGAATGTCCCATGGGAAAAGACGAATAAAATAGATTCATTACAAAAAAAGGTATGAACGTACTAGTAACCGGTGGAGCGGGATTAATCGGAACGCACCTTTGCGAGAAGCTTCTAGATGAAGGTCACCGTGTTTTTTGCGTTGATAATTTTTCTTCGGGACAAAAAGCGAATATTGTAGTGCTCAGCAATAATTCGCAATTTACTCTTATTGAGCATGATATTTGTATTCCTCTTACTGTAGATGAAAAAATCGACCAGATCTATAATCTAGCAAGCCCTGCGTCCCCATTAGACTTTACTACTTTGAGTCTTGAGATTCTTCATGCAAATTCCCTGGGACTTGAGAATATGCTTAATCTTGCAAAGGAGCATTCGGCTAGAATCGTGCATGCTTCAACGTCTGAGGTGTATGGCGATCCTCTTGAACATCCGCAAAAAGAGACTTATTTTGGCAATGTTAATTCATATGGGCCACGTTCGTGCTATGATGAGTCTAAGCGGTACGGAGAAGCACTTATATACTCGTACAGAAAACGATATACTTTAGATACAGGCATTGTACGTATATTTAACACCTATGGTCCGTATATGCGGCCTGATGATGGCCGGGTGATTTCTACATTTGTGGTTCAGGCACTTAAAGGAGACGATTTGACGGTGATGGGCACTGGCGATCAGACTCGGTCATTCTGCTTTGTCTCTGATATGGTTTCTGGTCTTCAATCTATGATGGAAAGTACAGAAGAGGGGCCAATTAACCTGGGGAATCCCGATGAATATGCTATAGTAGATTTTGCAGAAAAAGTGATAGCGTTTACCGGTACCGAGTCAAAAATTAACTATATTCCTCTTACTAAAGATGATCCTGAAAAGAGAAGGCCAGACATTTCTCTTGCAAAAGAAAAGCTTGGGTTTAACCCTCAAGTTGCCTTAAAAGAGGGGATTTCAAAGACTGTTGATTATTTTAAAGGTATAATTTAGGAACAACCATGAAGATAACTGTTGTTGGAACAGGGTATGTAGGATTAGTAACCGGGACTATTTTTGCAGATTTCGGGAACGAGGTTACCTGTATTGACATTGACGAAGAGAAAGTAGAAAATTTAAAAAAAGGGATTTCGCCTATATACGAGCCGGGACTAGAAGAAGTTATTCAAAGAAATATTGAAAGTGGTAAGCTTTTATTTTCAACGGATATTACATTGCCTGCGCAGGAATCTGAGGTGATATTCATTGCTGTTGGGACGCCACAAGACGAAGACGGTAGCGCTGATTTGCAGTATGTCCAAGCTGTGGCAAAAGATATTGGTGAGGCACTCAAGAAATCTGATACACAGAATAGATCGTATAAAGTTATTGTTAATAAAAGTACTGTCCCAGTTGGAACGGGAGACATTGTTAAGAGTATTATTTCTGAGCACTATGAAGGACCGCTTGATGTTGTATCCAATCCGGAATTCTTACGAGAAGGACAAGCAGTGCATGATTGTATTAATCCCGACCGTGTAGTAGTTGGTATTGATGATATGACTGATAAAGCTAAAGAGGTGATACGAGAGCTTTATAGACCAGTAAAATGTCCGGTTTTATTTACTGACATAAAGAGTGCTGAGCTTATTAAATATGCATCGAATAGCTATCTTGCCATGTCTGTCTCCTTTATTAATGATGTTGCAGCAGTGTGCGAATCACTTGGTGGTAACGTTGATCTTGTGTCAGAGGGAATGAAGCTTGATAAGCGTATTGGCAAGCACGCGTTTCTCTCTGCAGGGCTTGGCTATGGTGGGTCTTGTTTTCCAAAAGATGTGCAGGCGCTTATTAATATTTCAAATAAGGCAGAAGTAAACTTTGGTATGCTTAAGGCAGCAGAGGAGACGAACATGCGACAAAAGAAAAGTGCTGTAGAGAAACTAAAGATTCTATTGGGCGATCTTTCCGGAAAGACGATTGCTCTTTGGGGGCTTGCGTTTAAGCCAAACACTGATGATTTACGGGATGCAGTATCGCTGGTGATTATTGAAGATCTTTTGCAAGAAGGAGTTACCGTTAAGGTCTATGATCCGGTTGCAATGGAGAACATGAAGAAAATACACGCTGATCTTACATATAGTGATTCAGCGTTTGCTGCTGTAGAGGATGCAAATGGTTTGATTGTTGTTACTGAGTGGGATGAGTTTTATCAGATTGATCCTGTTGAGTTAAAAAAGAGGATGAGCGAGCCTAATGTGGTGGATGGCAGGAACGTGTTTGATCCCAATGAAATGAGAGAAAATGGCTTTAATTACATAAGCGTAGGGAGATCATGAGAGTTCTTGTTACCGGAGTTGCTGGGTTTATAGGGAGTCATGTTGCGGGGAATCTTTTAGAACGTGGCGACACGGTTGTTGGTGTTGATAACTTTTGTGACTACTATGATCCGCAGATAAAAAAGAGGAATATTAGAGAGTTGGAATCGAATGAGCGTTTTACATTGTACCAAGAGGACGTTGAGGATTATCTACACATAAAGCTTATATTTGAGGAAGAAAAGCCGGATAAAGTTGTTCATCTTGCTGCGAGAGCAGGTGTTAGAGCCTCTATTGAGGATCCGCTTACCTATTCTCATGTAAATAATATTGGCACCTCAACCTTACTTGAGATGTCCCGGGTGTTCGATGTACAAAATTTTGTGTTTGCGTCTTCTTCTTCCGTGTATGGGAATAATACAAAGGTGCCGTTTTCAGAAAAAGATTCCGTCGATTTTCCTATTTCTCCGTATGCTGCAACCAAAAAGGCCGGTGAGTTACTCTGTCATGTATATAGTCATCTGCATAATCTTCCCTGTACGTGCCTTAGGTTCTTTACAGTGTATGGACCAAAGGGAAGACCGGATATGGCGCCATACAAGTTTGTTAAGGTGGTTTCTGAGGGTACTGAGCTTACGAAGTTTGGTGATGGTACTACCAGTAGAGATTATACGTATATTGATGATATCGTAGATGGTGTGGTTTCGGCAGTTGATGCTAATCTTCAGTATGAGATAATCAATCTTGGAAATTCTCAAACGGTGACCCTAAATCAGTTTATTGACGTTGTGGAAAGGCTTATAGACAAGCAGGCACACATTGTTCAGATGCCAATACCACCTGGAGATGTAGAGCGTACGTATGCGGATATTTCTCGGGCTAAAGAACTTTTGGGGTATAATCCAATTACCAAGTTTGAAGATGGAATGGAGAAGTTTGTTGAGTGGTATTTAGAAGAGAGAGTGTAGTGTTTCTAAATTATCAATGATCAATTCTCATTTTTCTGACAGAATTAAGTGTTGAAAATTGGTAATTGATCATTGATCATTTCAAGATGACTAACATAACTAACTATTGATAACTATAAAAGTATGGCTAAAAGAGCACTTATAACCGGTATTTTAGGACAGGATGGTCCGTATCTTGCAAAGCTTCTTTTGGAGAAGGACTATAAAGTGTATGGTCTTATTAGACGGTATACCAATCCCAATTTTAGTAATATCGACTATCTCGGGATTACCGATGATATTGAGTTCGTGACCGGTGACATGACTGATGAATCGTCACTTTTGAATTTAATTAAAAACCTTCGTCCAGATGAGGTGTATAACCTTGCTGCGCAGTCTTTTGTCGGTGTTTCATGGGAACAAGCTAAACTTACTACTGAGGTCAATTCACTTGGCGTTCTTTACTTACTCGATGCGATTCGATTTTTTCATCCTAAAGCAAAGTTTTACCAGGCTTCTACCAGTGAAATGTTTGGTAACAACTCGGACGGAGGCGTGCAGAGTGATGAAACGCCGTTTCAACCACGGAGTCCGTATGGTATTTCTAAGCTTTACGCACATTGGATGACTCGTAATTATCGTGAGAGTTATGGTATGTTTACCTCTAGTGGAATATTGTTTAATCACGAAAGTCCTATTAGAGGAAAAGAATTCGTTACCCGCAAGATTTCTGACGGTGTTGCCAAGATTAAGCTTGGCAAAGAAAAGGAGATACGGCTTGGAAACTTAGATGCCAGCAGAGATTGGGGATTTGCAGGTGATTTTGTGGAGGCAATGTGGCTTATGCTCCAACAGGAAGAGCCGGATGATTACGTTGTTGCTACCGGTGAGACTCATACTATCAAAGATTATCTTGATGTTGCGTTTAAACACGTAGGGATAGATGATTGGAAGCCATATGTAACTGTTGACCCTATGTTTAAGAGACCAGCTGAAGTTGATCTTTTGAAGGGGGATTGTTCAAAAGCTAAAGAGAAGCTTGGTTGGAAGCCTAAGGTTAGTTTTGATGAGTTGGTTAAGATGATGGTGGATGCGGATTTGGAGAGGGTGGGGGAGGAGTAGGGGGAATTTGACAAATAGAGCCCATAAAGATTACAATTCAGAGCTATGAATGATCATAAGATTTTAGAGTATTCTGTTGTTGTTCCATTTTACAATGAGCAGGGGAATGTCACTCCTCTTTATTCTGATCTAAAAAAAGTATTTGAAGAAATAAGTGGAGAGTACGAAATTATTTTTGTCAATGACGGTTCAATCGACAACACATTGCAGGAAATGAAGGAGCTTAAGCCTCTCAAGATAATCAATTTTAGGAAAAATTTTGGGCAAACTGCTGCACTAGATGCGGGTTTCAAAGAAGCGAAAGGAAAGTATATTATTACCTTGGACGGTGACGGGCAAAATCCTCCTTCAGAAATTCCTATACTGATATCAAAAATGGAGGAAGGTGGTCTTGATGTTGTCTGTGGGTGGCGGTATAAGCGCAAGGACACTACATTGAAACGAGTTTTTTCACGAGGAGCGTATTTTTTGAGAGGGTTTTTGGTTAAAGATCATGTGCATGATGCGGGGTGTACGCTTAGATTGTATAAAAAAGAGTGTTTTGATGATTTTGATTTATTCGGGGAGATGCACAGGTTCATTCCTGCGGCATTGTATTGGAGAGGTTTTAGGGTAGGTGAAATAAAGGTGTCACACAAACCTCGTGTGCATGGTCTAAGCAAGTACAATTGGACACGAGCGCTTAAAGGGTTTATTGACATGATTTCTATTTGGTTTTGGAGAAAGTTCTCTAATCGGCCCCTTCATTTATTTGGAGGCGCAGGAATATTTTTTGTTCTTATTGGTGTACTGTTTTTTATTGTTCTTGGTTTGTTAAGACTTTTTCTTGGGTATAGTCTTTCTGACAAGATTTGGCCACTTGTTGCAACGTTGCTTATTGTTGTTGGTGTCCAGCTTTTTGTATCAGGAATAATGACCGATATTCTAATTAAGGGCTATTATTCTAACGGAAAGACATCGTATAATATCAAAGACATTATTGTAAATTAGAGGGATGAGGATACTCGTACTCAACCATGAATTTCCCCCTGTCGGAGGCGGTGCGAGCCCGGTTAGTTTTGGTTTAGCTGAATACTATGCTAAAGCCGGTCATGAAGTATCTGTAGTTACTATGGCATTTTCAGATTTGCCTGAAAAACAGAAAGTAAATGAGAAACTTACTATTTTTAGGGTGACCCCAGGTAGGAAGCATAAGGAAAAATCTAAAATGAGTGAACACATAACATATATCCAAAGAGGGTATGCGATGTGTAAACATCTGCATCGGGAGAAACAATTTGATGTATGCCACACGCATTTTGCTTTACCAGGGGGAATCCTTGCCCTACGGTTAAAGAATAAGCTCGGATTACCCTATATTTTGTCAGTGCATGGTAGTGATGTTCCAGGTCATAATCCAGGCTTTAATACTATCCACACAATAATGAGTTCATTGACCAAGAGGGTTTTCAGCAATGCTCGTAACGTTACTTATCCATCAAGAAGCTTGAAGGATATAGTGATAAAGCTATATCCTTCGTTGTCAAATAAAAGTGTCACTATTGCAAATGGATCAAAAGACTATTATCGGGAGGCTATCAAGGAAGAGAATATTGTTATTTTTGTGGGGAGACTGCAGAATATAAAAAGGGTTGATGTATTGATTGAGGCTTTTAAGAGAGCTAATAATTCACATTGGAAACTCTATATTATTGGCGATGGTCCGGAAAAGGAGAATTTGAAGGCTAATTCAGAAGGCAAAGAAAATATCATTTTTACTGGGTGGATGAGCAATGAAAGTAATGAATATACTGAATTGCTTAACAAGGCTAAGATTTTTTGTTCACTTTCTTCGACTGAATCTCAGGGGATAGCCCTTGTGGAAGCAATGAGTGCAGGCTGTGCACTGGTAGTGTCTAATATTGATGCGCATAGAGAGACAACAGACAAAAGCACAGCAGTGTTTATTAATGGCGAGAAAATTGATGAGGCGCGTAAAGCCATTCAGTGGTTAATAGATAATCCTAGTGAATGTCGAAAGAAGGGAAGTAATGCACGTCAAATGTATAAAGAAAGATTTATTTGGGATACTATTTCACCTCGATATTTAGATCTGTTCACTTAGTAATATGAGTATAAATAGCACAACTTATTCATATGCATTACTTATTTTGCATTGGAAGAATGTCGATGATACCCTTGCATGCGTCGATTCGCTCTTAGGAAGTGTAAGTGACTCATGTATGCTGTATTTGCTTTGCAATGGTTCGTCTGAAGGAGATAATTCAGTAATTAAAAAAAAGTGTGCAAGCATTCCCTTCGTTACTATAATAAACTCTGAGTATAATCGTGGCTTCGCAGGCGGAAGCAATTATTTGATAAAGACAGCTAAAGAGAATGATCACGACTTTTACATTCTTATTAATAATGACACAATTCTTGACCGACAGTTTGTTCAAAAAGTTGATAGAGAATTAGTAGCCATAAATGATGATAAGATAGGTATTTTTGTTCCCACAATTTATTATTATGACTCAGATTTAAGTAAGAAGAATATTTGGCGTGCAGGTGATTCAAAAAAGGTTCTTTTAGAAAGTAACAAAATTAAGAGACCTGTTGGCTGTATATATGGCATAAGTGAGAAACTTATAAACAAAATAGGGTATTTTGATGAGAATTTTTTTGCATACGGTGAAGAGGTTGATTATAATTATAGAGCAAAAAAAGCAGGCTTTTCATTGTGTTATCTTCCAAAGGTCAATGCATGGCATAAAGTTGTTGAACATGCAGATTCGGAGTTAAAGACGTATCTTAGTGTGCGGAATAACTATTATCTGTACAATAAAAGGAACTTCCTTGATAGATACCTCTATTTCACTTATTTTTTTATTGTTAAATTACCGCGTAAATTTTTTTTGATATTATATAAAAACAAAAAAAATTTACCCGTATTTTTTAGGGCTAATAAAGATGGATTGGCCTGGATAAAAACAGGGAAAAAGCCTCGGAGTGATTTTATAACTGAAACCGAACGGACATGAAAAAAGTATTGATTATTAATGATGGAAATTCAATTGGAGGTGGAGTGATTGTTACAAATCGTATAGTAAATTATATTCGTGAACATTATAGCAGTGATGTTGATATTAAAGTTTTAAGCCCATTTGACGGTCTGGAAGATCTTCCTAAAGAACGCAAAATTTCTGTCCGCGTGTTCAATATCTTTGACGAATACTTGTTCTACCCAACGAGCTTTATTCGTCTTATTAAGTCAATAAGAGAAGTAGATATTGTTCATTTTCATAATGTATGGACATTTTCTTCCCTTATTCCTTTATTTCTCTCATTTTTGCTTAGAAAAATAATAATTTCTACTCAGCATGCGATGCCTGGGGATCCCTGTAAAAAGGGGATTCAGAAGGTTATTATGGCAACGAGGCACTCAGTTATTATCCAGTGCATTGCTCTTATTCCAAAGACAGTGGTTTTTTTAACGAATGCTCAAAAGAATGAGTTTCTAAAGCGAACACTCTTTAAGTCTAGTCTTAGCAAAAAGAGTATTATTATTCCAAACTGTCTTAGTAAATCATATTTACAAAAAAAACAGCAAGTAAGCCAAAAGCGAATGAAGCTGCTTTATGTCGGTAGATTGAGCTACAGTAAAGGGTTTGATACAATGCTTGCATTGATTACTGAGCTTGGTTTAATAGATTGCTGCTATACAATAGTTGGTAAGGTAAAAGAGGACGATTTACTTATGAGAATGAAGCGTTTGCAAGAAATTGGTTATCCTGTTACCTATGTTGAAGTGGTTGAATCAAATGATATGGTTTGCTATTATGATAGCAATGACGTGCTTATAGTACCGTCATGTTCAGAGGTTTCTCCACTTGTAGTGCTAGAAGCAAAAGCACGTGGGTTATCTATTGTTATTTCAGACATTCCTGGTATGAATGAATGTGTCGTTGAAGGAGAAAATGGATTTAGGTTTACGCTTTTAGATGCAAAGGAAGCAGCATGCAAAGTGCGTGCATTGCGTAATGACTCTGGACTAATGCATTATATCTCAGAAAATAATAATAAGAATGCTGAGGCACAAACATTAGACAAGATTGTACCTCAAGTTTTAGAATTGTATTCATAAATGGTTATCCAGCCGTATCATAAGGATTTATTTTTAGAGCTTCTTAAGGCAGACTTTAAGGTTCGTTACCAAGGGTCGATTTTGGGTTTTGTCTGGGTATTGCTCAGACCCTTTCTCTTGTTTATGATTTTTTATATTATCTTCTCGTATATTTTTTCACGAGGGGATAGTCACTTTGCGATTCGATTAATACTAGGACTAATCATTTTTACGTATTTTTCTGAGGCGACAACTCATGGTCTTACCTCCCTGATAAATAAAGCTGATGTTATTCTAAAGGTGAATTTTCCAAGACAAATTGTTGTTATTTCCTCTATAGTAAATTCTTTACTTACACTCTTTTTTAGTTTTGTTATTTTTATTGCATTTTGGGTTTTTAATCCAACCTCAGTTTCCGCGCTTTGGCTTTTGTTTCCAGTGTATCTGCTTGTCCTCTCAATTCTTATTACTGGACTTTCTTTTTTTCTAAGTGTTCTATCTGTTAAATTCAGAGATATGCAGATGATTTGGGAGCTTTTTATCCAGATCCTTTTTTATGGCAGTGCAATTTTTTATCCAATTTCTATATTATCGCCAAAGTTGCAAGAGTATATGTATTGGAATCCTATTTTTGTTATAATTCAGCAATGCAGGGAAATTTTGATAGACAACACTATGCCTGATTTAAAGTTTCTTTTTGTTATTTCGCTCGCAAGTGTTGCATTTTTTATTTTGGGATATGTTTATTTCAAACGTAATATTAAGCGAATAGCAGAATACTTCTAGTATGAACGAAGCTATAATACAAGTTAAAAATATTTCTAAGGTTTTTATGATCCCTGAAGAAAACAGGAATACTTTACGGGAACATTTTTGGAATTTTTTTCGTCCGATGAAACACAAAAAGTTTCAAGCGCTTGATAATGTTTCTTTTGAAGTGAACAGGGGTGAGTGGCTAGGTATAATAGGAAGGAACGGTTCAGGGAAGTCGACTCTACTTAAAATTTTAGCTGGGATTTATTTGCCGGATTCAGGAAGGTTTTGTAGAAATGGTTCCCTTGTTCCTTTCTTGGAGCTTGGTGTTGGTTTCAATTTTGAACTTTCAGCTCGTGAAAATATTTTCTTGAATGGAACAATTCTAGGAATGACTCGAAAAGAAATCAATGCTGTTTTTGACGCGATTGTAGAGTTTGCTGAGATTAAAGAATTTTTAGACTTGCCTCTTAAAAACTATTCTTCAGGAATGAAGGTGCGTCTTGCATTTGCAATAGCTACAAAAGTTGATGCTGACATTTACCTTTTAGACGAGGTAATGGCTGTTGGCGATTACGTTTTTAAGGAGAAATGTACCAGTGTTTTTGAAGAAATGAAGGAAAAGGGGAAAACAATTATTTTTGTAAGTCATAGTATGGATGACATTAAAAGGTACTGTGACAAAGCGCTTATAATTAAGAAGTGTGTGCTCGATAAATTTGGAGATGCTGATACTATTACTTCCTTATATGAAGTACAAGAGTAGTTAAGTTTTGGAATTGATATTTACTTTAATTACAAAGTTAGTGGTTTATAGATGAGAAAAGTGAAAACACCTCATTTCGACATGTATCTTTTACCAGGGTTTGAGAGCTATTATTGTGACGATTTTGAACCTCTTTCTGTTTCCATTTTTAATTCTATAATAAAAAATGGAAATGTTGTTGTTGATGTTGGAGCCCACTTTGGTTATTTTACTTTACTTGCTTCAAAAAAGACTGATCGAGTTTATGCTATTGAGCCAGTAAAGAAAAATAATGAGGTTTTAAGGCAGAATATTGTACTTAATAACTCTCAAGCAATCGTATTTGATTGTGCAATTTCTGATCGTTTAGGAAAGAAAAAAATAAATGTAGCTACTTCTTCTGACTGCTCAGGTTTTTATGTGCATCCATTCTCTAAGCCGATTGATCAAGAATTGGTTTCAGTAAAGACCCTTGACGATCTTTTCCATAATAAACGTATAGACTTGCTTAAAGTTGATACTGAAGGGAATGAATATAAGGTTCTTATGGGAATGGAAAGTGTATTGCTGCAAAATTCAAATCTTAAGCTGTTATTTGAGTTTAACCCCAAATGTTTAATATGTGCTGGAGACAAGCCTAGTGTTTTTTTAGAAACACTTAAACAACATAATTATTCAATCTTTTTTATAGATGACAAAAGTCAAAAGATTGAAAATTATACGCAGTCTCCTGCTAGATGGTCTGAGATGATAGATGAAGATGCGTGTGTTAATTTGCTTTGCGTTCGCACAAGTGATCCAGATTACAACAATGTACTTTGCACAATTGATACTATAAAAAGAAAAATAGAAACTGCAAAAACTAGGGCTCGTAGTATTAGGTTTACTATTGGCATTACTGTATACAATAGAAAAGAGTACTTGGAAGAATGCGTTGAAAGTGCATTATCTCAGACGTATAAACCAGATGAAATTATTATTGTTGATGACTTTTCACAAGATAAGGGCGTGATTGATATTCTTGAGAAATATAGGAATCGAGAAAATATCAAACTTATTTATAATAAAGAGAATTTAGGCATTGCTGGATCTTGGAATACAGTGCTAGATAATATGAGTAGTGAATGGTTGGTCATGCTAGATGGTGATGATGTTCTTGAAAAAAATGCTCTTGAAGAGATAACAAAGTATATTGCGCTTCACAATGAAATCGAATTTATTTCAACCTTGCATACAATTATTAATAGTAAAGGAGAAACACTCGGGGTTTTTGATAGGCCCCTAGGTAAAGATCCAAAGAAGTTGATTTTAGAGGGAATGTATTTGTCACATCTTAAAGTTTTTAATAAAATGTGCTTTGAAAAAGTGGGGAGCTTCAGAGGCAAGATAGCAGTTGACTATGACATGGTAGTAAGGGTTCTGGAAATGTGCAAGATGGGCATGCTTCATAAGTGTTTGTACAAATATCGTTTTCATGAAGATTCGTGTACCAAGAAAAGAGCTAAAGAACAATATGAAAAAGGATGCAAGATTCTATTGGGCACTTACAAAAGGCAAATGATCGATGAAAATCTCTATATAGACTCTATCATTGAGCGAGGGGCCCTGGCCCATTCCACAAATCTCGGATTACAGAGTAAAATTACACAGAATATTTACCGTATAAAGGAATTAACTAGCAAGATTGTACAGGAAACAGCTGAAAAAGAAAGAATAGATGTACTTTATAACAAGGAAGCAAAAAGTCATTCTACAGATCTAAATTCATTGGAATGGAGACTTGGGTGGTGTATTTGCAATCCGTTGAAAGCAGCAAAAAAAATACCTGTATTCGTTGATTATGTGTATGCTAAACGTAAAAAAGACATTATCTGGGCAAAAAATAATCCAATTAGGTGTTGTAAAAAATATTTGAAAGTGCTTGTTTCTAAGGGAAAAACATGTGAAGAAGATTTAGAAAGAAGTATCTATGATTCACTTACGTATACCGAAATAAATATTGATAAGTGGTCAGAAGATACGCCGCTTATCAGTGTGATTATCCCTTGCTATAATTATGGAAATTATATTAGCGAAGCTTTAAATTCTATTTTTGCACAAACACTTCAAGATTTTGAGGTAATTATTATTGATGATGGGTCAACAGATCCTGGAACAGAGAAGGAGTTAAAAACGATAAAGCATCCTAAGGTCCAGGTTATTTTTCAAGAGAATTCCGGAGTCTCTAATGCTAGAAACAAGGGAATTAGTAAAGCAAAAGGAAAATATATTTGTTGTCTAGATCCGGACGACATTCTTGATCCGACCTATTTTGAAAAATGTTTATTGGTTCTGGAAAGAGATGCACAATTAGGCCTTGCATATTCATGGGTAAAGGAAATTGGGGCTAGGGATATTTTATGGAAGACTACTGATTTGGATATTGACACATTACTTTCATCAAATCATGTACCAATAAGTGCGATTTTCAGAAAAGAAATAGCTGATAGCGTGTTCTTTGATCCAGATATTCGTCATGAAGACTGGGATTTTTGGCTTTCCGTTGTGGGAAAAGGGTGGCGTGGAAAAGTAATTCCCGAAGTTCTTATGTATAGCAAGAGACATGGAAACAATAAATCGTTACAAGATGAGCAATTTTATAAAGAAACACTATTAGCACTGAAAGAAAAGCATAAAAACCTTTTGAAGAAAGATTTCAGAGAAAAAGTGAAAGAGGAGTACATAAAAAAAATAGCGTTAAATCCTTTTACGAATTTAAATAGATCCGTCTATCAAGAAAAACACAAGAAAAGAGTGTTTGTTGTTGTTCCATTTTTAATATGTGGAGGAGCGGAGACACTTCTTTATAATTTTGCATCAAAGCTTAAGAATGAAGTCGATTTTACTTTTATTTCCGTGATTAAGTCAAAAAATGAATGGGAAGACAGGTTTAAGGGAATTAGCTCTCGAGTGTATCATTTACCCAAACTTTTTGAAAGTAAAAATGTTTGTGATGATTTTTTACTCAATTATATTCAGACAAGAAATATTGATGTATTGCATTTCTTTCACTGTGGTTATTTTTATGACATACTTCCGATAATTGGCAGAAAATTTTCTTCATTAAAGATAGTTGTAACCCTGTTTAATTCATATGTTGACCACTTTGTTGATGCTACCAAGTATCATGAGAATGTAAGTATGTATACCTCAGATAATCAAGCTACCATTTCTACGTTTAAGAAACTCGGGGTTTCTGAAGAAAAGTTGCAGCTTTTGCCAAACGCAATTGATCCTTTTGAAACGTATAATCCTGCAACTATCGATAGAGAAAATGAAAGAAAAAAGATTGGAGTAAAGGAAAATGAAATAGCCGTCTTTTTTATTGGACGCTTATCAGAAGAGAAAAATCCGGATGTATTTTTGAAGATTGCAAGGCAGGTAGTGGCAAAAAAGAAGAATGTAAAATTTTTCGTTGTGGGTGATGGTAACATGAAGAAAGAAATCATGCGGATGATTAAGCGGATTGGTAGTGCTAACATCACCTATCTAGGATATAGAAGTGATATCCCAAATTTGCTTACCGCAGCGGATATTTTTGTTCTACCTTCTAGGATTGAAGGATTTCCCTCATCTATGCTCGAGGCTATGGCAACAGAAAACTGTGTTATTGCTTCAGACGTTGGTGCTGTAGGAGATGTGATAGAGGACGGAAAGACAGGATTTGTGGTAAATAAAAAGGATTACAGGCGTTTTGTTGAGAGAATCCTTCAACTGGTTGATTCAAGAGAGACAATTGTTAACATGGGGAGAAAGGCACGAGAGGTTGTTGTACAAAACTATACTACTGAAAAATTAGCCAACAATTATAGAAAACTATACTCAAATGAAGAAAGTTCTCGTTTTGGGGAGTAGAGGATTCATTGGAAGAGCGGTCACCAGTTACTTGCAAAATAAAGAAGTGTTTGTGGTAACTGCAGATAGATCTGACACCACGTGTGATTTTACTGTAGATTTAAAGAATAAAGATGATGTTCTTGATCTTGTAAGAAAAACGTTACCAAGTTATATTATTAATTGCGCGGGAATTTTAACTGCTGAGCATTGTTTTCTAAACCCTGTTTTTAGCATGAATGTTCTTAGTGCTCTAGAGGTATTTAAGAGTCAAATAACCTGTAAACTTATCGTCTTAGGATCTGCGTCAGAGTATGGAATAGTTGGTAAGCTTCCGGTATCTGAAGATGCTCCGTTGATGCCCCAGAACGCATATGACATGAGTAAGGTTATTGAAACATTGAGTGCACTAAAATATGCAGAGCTCCATGGTCTTAATGTCGTAATTGCACGGCTTTTTAATCCAATTGGTGCTTTAATGCACGAGCGAACACTCATTCCAAGTCTTATTAGACAGGTGAAAGAATTAGCACGTAGCAGTCAAAAAAAGCTAGAGGTCAATAGGCTTGATTCTAAAAGGGATTTTTTGGCGGTTTCTGATGTAGCAGAAGCTATTGCCACAATTGCCCTATCGGAAGAGAATAAAGAGAAGGTATATAACATTGGCTCTGGGGAAGAGGCAAGCGTGGAGCAACTGATTCAGTCGTTTCTTGAAACTGTTAATTTTTCTCGGAATATAGAAATCGTTGAGACTAGTGAACAACCCGAGCCTCAATATGCATCTAGGGCGGATATTAGTAGAATTTCAACAGAGTTTGGCTGGAAACCTAAGAATAATTTAAGGGAAGTTGTTAACGAGCTGGTTAATGAGCAAGAATGAAGAATAAAATAAAGATAATTATTGTAGGAGCAGGGGAGGCTGGTTCTCTTATTTCAAAGAATATTTATGATGATAAAAACTCTCCTTTTGAACTTGTAGGCTTTGTTGATGATGATTTGAAGAAGAAAGAAAAAAAGATTAATGGGAAAAAGGTTTTGGGGGAGCTTAAAAATCTGAAAGAATTAATTGATGAGTTTTCAATAAAAGAATTGCTTATAGCTATGCCCTCCGGACGCGGTGATGTCATTCGGAAGGTTCTGGATTGCACTAAAGATAGGCGGGTTCGGTATAAAATAATTCCCAGAAGTACCAAGGTGTTGATACAGGACTTTGGCGAGAGCTATCTTAAACATATCCGAGATGTATCGGTTGAAGATTTGCTTGGAGGTGAGATTGTAAAATCTGAACTTAAGGTAATTGGAAAATATCTCAAGAATAAATGCATATTGATAACCGGTGCGGCAGGGTCAATTGGCTCTGAGCTTGCACGGCAAGTTGCCGCTTTTAGCAATGCTAAAAAGGTTATTTTGTTTGATTGGTCAGAAAACGGTATGTTCTTGTTGCAAAATGATATTCAGGGGAGCTATCCGAACCATCCCGTTGAGTTTGTTATTGGTGATATTAAAGATAAACAAAGATTGAATTATATTTTTGACACTTTTTCTCCTGATCTTGTGTTTCATGCTGCAGTGTATAAGCACGTACCTTTAATCTCTCCAGGGGTTCTATCCCCCGCCGCTTGCGGCGTGATATACTAGAGCTATGAGCACATATGTACATAAAAGTCATAATGTAAGCGTGTTACTGTATCACCTGGTATTTCCTGCAAAGTATCGTCGTGTGGTTATCGATGCACAGGTAGATGAAATTATCAAAGAAACATGCTTGGAAATTGCACAGAGGTACGAAGTACATTTCCTTGAAATAGGTACAGACAAGAACCACATACATCTGTTGGTACAAAGTGTTCCCACATACACGGTGACCAAACTTGTTACGATGATAAAAAATATTACAGCCAGACACGTTTTCAACCAATGTCCCGATGTGAAAAAACAACTTTGGGGTGGAGAATTCTGGTCAGACGGATACTTTGCAAGTACGGTAAGTAAACACGGAAATGAAGATATGATATCAAATTATGTAAAAAAGCAGAGAGAAGAGTACACAAAGCTACACAATAATCATCAACTTCGGTTATTCTAGCGGATACCCCGTCCGCTTGCGGCGGGGTAGTTTATTCTACATATAGGCCAGAATTTAACTATCTGACAATATCCAAATGGAATGAACGTGAATTGGAAAATCATGGCTATAGCTCAACTATTGCTTCTCCTGGAATAAACCAGGAAGTTTATAAATGTTATGATGACGTAGGAAGAAGAGATGATTTACTTCTTTCTGTTGGCTGGTCACATTACTTAAAGAATTTAGATTATCTTTTAGATGGGTGGAGAGGAATGAAAACCAAGCCGAAATTAGAGCTTTTTAGAATTGAGCCTCGTCTAGGTAAGAAGAATGGTGTAAAGTATTATTACAAACCAAATGATATTCAAGTGGCACGCTTGTATAACAGGGCAACCGTTTTTGCTCAAACTTCGCTTCATGAAGGGTTTTGTTTACCGATTCTTGAGGCTATGGCATGTGGATGTCCAGTTGTTTGTACGGATGCAGATGGCAATTTGGATTTTTGTGTTGATGGTAAGAATTGTTTAATAGTTGCAAAAGATGATGTTAATGCTTTAACTGGTGCTCTTGAATCTTTGCTTAGAGATGAAGGCTTGAGAGAGAGACTTTCTCGAGAAGGGAAGAGAACGGCTGAGAAATATGTGTGGGATATGCAAAATACTTTACTTGAAGCGTTTATGTATGATCTCAAATAGTATTTGATTTAATTTTATTGTTACTTTATTCAAAAAAATTGCGAGTCATGGAGATAGTAAAGAAAAAAACACTTATTTCAGTAGTCATTCCTGTATATGGCTGTTATTCATGCTTAGAAGAGCTTTGCAATAGGATCAATAAAGTTTTTAAGCTTAAAATGCCAGACACTGAATATGAAGTTCTGCTCGTCAATGATGCTAGCCCAGATGAATCTTGGAAAAAAATTGAGGAATTGGCTAAAATAGATAAACGTATTATGGGGATAAGTTTATCAAGGAATTTTGGACAGCATAGAGCAATCACAGCAGGTCTTGACTTTTCAGGTGGGGATTGGGTTGTTGTGATGGATTGTGACTTACAGGACCCTCCTGAAGAGATTGCAAGACTTTACAATGAAGCTCTTATGGGCTATGACATAGTGATGGGGAGGAGAAGTGTTCGGATAGATTCGTTTTTCAAAAAGGTATCATCAAAGCTTTTTCATTTGATTCATAATTGGCTGTCTGGTACAAAAACTGATCCAGATGTTGCAAATTTTTGTATTTGCTCGAGAAAAGTGGTTAATGCTATTAAGAAAATTCGAGAGCAAAGCAGATTTTTCCCAAGTTTACTACAATGGGTTGGATTCAAGAAAACATACATAGATATAAACCATGCGAAGAGAAGAGAAGGAAAGTCGTCGTATAGTTTGAGAAAGTTGATTAGCTTAGCCATTGAAGATATTGTTGCATTTTCTAATAAGCCTCTCAAAATGGCAGTCTATTTTGGTTTCTTTGTTTCTCTTTTTTCTTTCTCTTATGCGTTTTATTTAGTCGTAAGGTATATATTTTTTAGCTTTTCTGTTGAGGGTTGGACAAGCGTTATTGTTTCGATATGGCTTGCGACTGGTTTAATCATTATGATTGCTGGTATTGTTGGAATTTATGTTAGTAGAATCTTTGATGAGGTTAAAGGGAGGCCCATTTATATAGTTAAAGATACTACTGAAAATAGAACAATAGAGCGTGATTTACTTGTTGAATAAAAGTTTACTAATTTCTATATTATAATAAATTTGTGTATATGGTAGAGTTTATTGCATGATTATCCATTCTGTTAGTTAACAATACGATTTGTATCAGAAATGAACGCTATATTATTTATCATTCTTACAATAATTTTCACGGTTTCAAGTCAGCTTCTCTTAAAATGGAGAGTTACAGCTATAATTGAGGAACATGGGCTATTAGAAAGTAAAGTTAGTATTATCTCTAAAACATTATTGGACCCATTAGCTCTTTTAGCTTTGTTTTTTGCCTTTGTTGCATCATTGTCTTGGATATTAGCACTTTCGAAAAAAATTGAACTAAGTATTGCTTATCCTTTAACAAGCATGAGTTTTGTATTAGTCTTTATATTTTCGATAGCTGTCTTTAACGAGTCTTTTAGTATATTTAAGGTTATTGGTCTTCTCATAATCATAACAGGGGTAGTTTTTTTAAGTTTTAGTTTATGATAGTTTTCCCAAAGTGCTTAATGAAAATAGAAACTGATAAAAAGTGTGAACACATTTTATTTCGAGATGGCGTATATTATTTTGATAAAGATAAGTCCAAAGATTATCTAGAAGCGTTTGATCCTCGTTCATTTAAGGCTCTTTGTAACGCTGAAACGACACATTTTTGGTTTCAACAGAGAAAAAAATAAGAGCGAATATTTTTGTAGAGTATATTCCTAAGGAAAGTTCTGTACTTGAAATAGGTGCAGGAACAGGTATCATTACAAAAGAAATAAGAAATCCTGGATACTATTTCAGCAGCAGATATACATGGAGAGTCGCTTAAGCTCTAAAACAAGTTAAAATAGGAAAAATCTCTAATACAATGTTAAATATTGTTACAAAAGCAGAAGAAGGGTTGACTCGATTTAAGCTGCCATTCGGAAGTAGCATATTAATTATTGCCCAAAAAAAATGATTCCTTTCAATATTCCTACTTTTTTAGGTAAAGAAAAAAGTTATCTATTAGATGCTATTGATAAATTAAAGCTTTGTGGCGATGGTTCTTACACAAAGAAGTGTCAAGAGCTAATGGAAAAAAAATTTCATTGTAAAAAGGTTTTACTGACAACTTCTTGCTCTCATGCTTTGGATATGTCAGCTATCCTTATTGATGTAAAGGAGGGCGATGAAGTTATAATGCCTTCGTACACCTTTGTTTCAACTGCAAATGCTTTTGTGTTAAGGGGCGCTAAAGTTGTGTTTGTTGACATTCGGCCCGATACTATGAATATTGATGAAAACCTAATAGAAGAGGCAATTACAGAAAAGACTAAGGCTATTGTAGTTGTTCACTATGCAGGGGTAGGTTGTGAAATGGACACAATTATTGATATTGGAAAAAAATATAATTTGAAAGTGATTGAAGACGCTGCTCAAGGAGTAAATGCAAAATACAATGGGAAGTATTTAGGAACAATAGGAGACATTGGGTGTTATAGTTTCCACGAGACTAAGAATTATACTTGTGGAGAAGGTGGAGCTCTTTTGCTTAATGATGAGCAAATGATTGAAAGGGCTGAGATTATTAGAGAAAAAGGTACTAATAGAGCGAAGTTTTTTAGAGGGCAGGTTGATAAATACTCATGGGTTGATATAGGTTCATCTTTTTTGCCTAGTGAGTTGAATGCAGCTTATCTCTTGGCACAATTGGAAGATATCGAAAAAGTAAACGAACGTCGATTATCTATTTGGAATATGTATCGTAAGAAACTCAATTTACTTGATCAAAATATTCACATTGAATTCCCATTCATTCCTAGCTCCTGCAAGCAAAATGGACACATGTTTTATATTAAGGTTAAAGATTTAACTGAAAGACAGAATTTAATAGATTTTTTAAAAAATAGAGACATAATGACTGTTTTTCATTATATTCCTTTACATTCTTCTAAAGCAGGGAAAAAAAATGGAAGATTTTTTGGGAAGGAAATTTATACTACTAAGGAGAGCGAGAAACTGTTGCGTTTGCCGATGTTTTATAGTCTATGCGAAGAAGATATTGATTATGTCTCAAGTGAAATAATAAATTATTATAAGCAAAATGATCTTTCAATATCTTAAATTAAATAAAAGTGAATTTAAGTATTTCTTGTATGCTTTCTTAGCCTCACTTTTGGCAAGGGGCGTAGTATTGTTTAATCTTTCTTACGCGATAGATGATTACTCATATATGTTTACCCATATTACTTTGGATAGAAATTGTATATCTTTTGGTAGGTGGGGGCTTGGTATTGTTAATGATTTTTTCTTTTATTTAGGAATTGAGGGTCCATACGCTTTTCCTTTTGTTGCTATATTATCTTTTCTAACTTTGGCTTATGTTAGTGTTTTAATATGTAGAATGTGGGACGTGAAGGGGTTTTGGGCTTGTATATTGGTTTCACTTTTTTTCATTCTCCATCCATATCAGTCTGAAATTTATACCTTTAGGATAGCATCAATTTCCTTTTTCGTTGCGCTTTTGTTTGCATTTACCTCTTTTTATTTAGCGGGAGTTTTAAAAAGAAGGCTATTGTTCTTACCGATAATGCTATTTGTTTTTTCTTTGAGCGTATACCAAATAGTATTGAATTACGTTTTTGTAGTATATTTTTTCTCTTTAATAGTCTTCTTACTCTTTAAACAAAATGAGAGGAGGAATAGAGAGTCTTTATTCTCGCAATTTATTTTGCTTATAGGGGGTACTTTTGTCTACTTCATAGTAAATAAGCTAATTTTATACTTAACTCAGATAGAAACTCCTAAGCGTGCAGAATTTGTGACTTTCGATCAAATTCCTGATCGAGTGAAAGAAATTTCCTTGTTGGTTTTTGGGATGTTTTATCAAGCTGAAAGTATTCTACCTTTTTTGACAAAAATATTATTACTTTTATTTCTTTTACTCTTTATTTTTTCTGTCTCTATTTTTTTACTAAAAAAGAAATTGTATTTAAAATTAGCACTTTTTATTTTTGTTTTCATTTTGGCTTATTTTTCAACAATAGGCGTCAATATGATGAATGGTGTTTGGTGGCCAGCTCCTAGGGTTCTGGCTAGTGTCGGTATTTTCTGGGGAGGCATTTTGGCAATTACATATAAGCTTAAAATGAAACTAATTTTGAAGATTTCCTTGACTCTTTCAATAGTAGTTTTATTTAGTTTTGTAGGAGTCAACAATAAAGTTTTTGTTGATCAAATACGTATTAACAAGTTCGATTTTAGTTCAGCAATAAGAATTACTAGTTTACTTGAAAAACAGCCTAATTTTTCACCTTCTATGCCATTGTACATAGATGGGCGTATACAATATACTTATTTACCAGTTACTATGATGTATGACATGAATGTATCTGCTTTATTACAGCCTTGGTCAAAAGTTTCTCTTCTTAATGAATCCGTTGGGTATAGTTTTTTACAACCAAATCCAATGCAGGTTGATATAGGTAGAAAGGCATGTGAAGACGCTGCAAAATGGCCTAGCGAGAAATCTGTCTTTGTTGTTGAAGGGGTAGGTGTTGTTTGTCTATAAAAAAAGAACGCATAAGGCTGCGTTCATAAATAATTAAGATTTACTTTGCTTGAAGTGAGTATGCAATGCTAATTTCCTTATCACTTAATGCTCTGCTAATGTAAGCAATCTTTGCATAGCGAGCTTTCATGTGATAATCGGTATAGACTCCTGTTAGAGGGTTCCAAGAAATGAACATGTACGAGGAAGAGGTAGCTGCACTACATGTAATATTGGTGGATGTTCCATCAAGTTTGCCATCAATGTAGAACTTTACGGTCGATGCTGCCTTGTTGTATACATATGTAAGGTGCACATATTTGTTGATTACAAGCGAGGTTTTTGGGCTTCTATCCATACCTGTCCCACAGTACCCAACATATTTGTTTGCCCAATGACTAAGGCTTAGTGATGTTCCAGGTGATCTAATAATAAATGACGCACCATAGCTAGGAGTTGTTGTTATTTGTGCATAAACCATGACAGTGAAGGATTCAACAGAAGTTGTCTGAAGTGTTCCTACATTTGTGATAACAGCATATCCTTTGATAGAGGTATCAAAATATGTTTTGGCCCCAAGGGTCACTACACGGCCACCGTTTTTGATTCCCGCGTGCCTTCCTTTACCGGAGACATCTGGAATTTTGATGTTGTCGTTTTTTTGTGGTACTAACAAGAATTCGAGGGCAGAGCAATTAGATTCATCTGTTTGACCATCGCAGTTATCGTCGATGTTGTTGCTACAGACTTCAACACCGTAACTACCGCCGCAACATCTACCATGCAGGCATAGCTGTCCCAACGTACACTGTGTGCCGCATTTTCCACAGTTATTCTTGTCTACTTGGAGGTTAAACCCATTATCAACAACTCCATCACAATCATTATCCTTCCCATCACAGATCTCTTTTGAGGAGGGCATAGGTGTACAGGTCTGAGCTACGCCACCAACACATTTCTGAACCGTATTGGAGCACTCTCCAACACCACATGCTAACGTTCCAAGATTCTCATCAATTTGGCCGTTGCAGTTGTTGTCTTTGCCATCGCAGACTTCCGTAGAAGGCTGTTTTGGCACACAACTTTGCGGTTTTCCGCTTGAGCAGTTGTTAACTTCAACAAAGCACTCTCCAACACCACAAGAACTTTTCCCTAAATCTTCATCAATCGCACCATCACAGTCGTTATCAAGACCGTCACAAGTCTCAGGCTTTGGTTCAACGAGGCCTATACAAGGTCCCCATGATCCATCAGATAAGCACGTTTGCCTTCCTCTCTTACAAAGTCCTTTAAGCGGTACTGTTCCACAATCTAGGGTATTTCCTGCTGTACAACAAGGGATACCATCATCAATCTGACCGTTGCAGTCGTTGTCAAGTCTGTCGCAGGTCTCCTTAGCAGGTTGATTCTTTTGAATGCAAATTAGTTTACCGGATGCACAAGTATATGAACCTTCAGTACAAATTCCCGGTTTTCCTGTTACACAAGGCTTACCAAATAATTTCTTGTATTTATCACAGGGATCAATTTTTTCAGATTCAGGGAGAATCTCTGGAGAAACCTTTTCTTCAGATGATGTAGATTCTTCGTGAACAAAACGTTCTTCTTGAATGGTGCGTTCAGGTTCCCGAGGGATTTCCTCAGGAAGTTCTCCTGCATCATTTAACTCAGCAGTGTATTCATCAATACGCTGTTCATTAATATCTTCACCAAATTCATGATCAATTAACTGTTCTTTTGTGTCAACAAGAATTTTTTCTTTGTCACCACCTGTTTCAATTTTATCTTTGGGGATACAATATTCACCACTTCGGCAGTAATGGTTTGCTGGGCAATCACTATCAACGTCACATTCGAGCATACCTGAGGGGTTTGAACAATTCAGTGTAAAAATAGCAGAAAAAAGAAAAATTACATACAAAAACTTCGGCATTTTTGTCATAATCTCCTCCTCTTGAGGTGTAAAAGGGTTCAAAGTTTGCGCTTTATTATGGAACGTTTTGCCGAAAAAAGCAAGTCCTTTTGGTAATGTGCACACACATATGGCGGTTTTTTGACAGGGTCCAGGAAGTTGAATACAATCTCTACTAATGTACAAGAAGAGCACTATCGATGGATAGCACTCATTATGGTGGAAAAGATATCCATAGCATTGATTGCAGGGATTTCTCCTTTCCCTGATAGAACCATTAGGTATTGGCTTCCTCGGTTGGCATTGTAAACCTTGTAAGTATGTCTAGAAGACCAAAATCATATTCTTGTGAAACACTAATATGTGTCCAAAATTATCAAGGAGAAGAGAATAAGATGAAAAACTGCTAATTTTTTTTATCAAATAGATTGTTTTACATGATTATTTCTAAGGCACTGGAGTTTAAGCCCATAACGTTATCTATTTGAACGGATGCGTATATCTGCTATTCTTGATTTATTAGTAGTAAAAATTTTGTCAGTGAAAAAAATGAAGAGAGTTGGAAAAGTAAAAAAAGTTGTCATATTTTTTGTTTTAATGGCGATCTGTACGCTTATCTTGTTACCAAGTCTTATTTCTTTGTCAGAGAATGAAATTTTTGGTGTAGAAGGTGACGCCTATCAAGTATACTCTACAACCTTTTACAAAGATGCAATAAAAGGAGATTCAATTTTTGAAAAGATTTTTGGTTATAAAAAAGGCATTGATGTTCCTCTTGACTTACTCAGTTTACACACATATCGATATATGTCATTTAAGCTTATAGGTAATCCTCTTGGCTTTAATCTAGTGTGGATCGCTTCTTTCTATTTAACTATCGTTGCTGGTTATCTTCTTATTAAAGTTTTTACCAAATCAGATTTAGCGGCAATAATTGGCGGGACATTAATAACTTTTGTCCCAACACATTTTGCATTTGGTTTGGGTTTTGGAGGTGCGACGCATATTGAATTTATTGTTTTTTTTCTGTATTTTTTCTTTTCTTTTTTTCAAAAACCAAAAATTTGGAAATTTATTGGAACTCTTGTAAGTTTAGCCATAATGGTGGCCAACGAACATCATTTTGCATTTTTTTCAATTATTTTTGTCCTAGTATATCTGTGTTATCTATGCATAGCAAAGAGAGATATTTTAAAAAAAGTTGCAACAACGAACTATGTAATAGCTTCTTGCATATTTTTCTTGGTTAGTTGTATCTATTTAGTCATATTCTATATCAATTTAGATAAAGTAGCTGAATTACAACTAGGAATAGAGGAAACAGTAAGCCGGTCCGTTGATGTTCTTGGCTTTTTTGTTCCTTACCAATTTCATCCTATTTGGGGAGATTTCTTTTCTAGAGGGATAACAAGTAAATTTATCACTCCCGTTTCGGAAACGACAGCGTATCTTGGGTTTGTATCGATTTTTTTGATTATAATCTTTTTTGTGAAAAGCAAAAAGAAATTTGATTATAATCAAAAAGCCTTATTCTTGATTGGCTTTATTTTTTTATGCATAGCCTTAGGGCCGTTATTACATCTAAATGGCTTATTTAACCCTCAAATTCGACTTCCATATTATCTGGTGTACTCATTTTTACCAATATTTTCATCAATGAGAGCTGTCGGAAGAGCGGTAATTTACTTAGAAATTATAGCTTTTATTTTTGCATCAACTGGTTTTGCTTTACTTATTAAAAAAAAGTCAATCAAGAAACAGTTTTTTTATGCCGGAGCAGTAATTATTCTTATCGCTATAGAATTTCTAGCTATCTCTCCGACAGTTTCCACAAACTATCCCGATTTCTATAACAAGATTGCCAACGAAGAAGGTAATTTCAAAATATTGCAAATTCTAAACTCAACTAGTTATGCATATGCTTCAAGGGCGCTCTATTTCAATTCTCATCATAATAAAACAGCTGTTGGTGGATACACTTTTGCACGCCCGGTACCGGGTATGTTTCAAATGGAGACTGGCACCCCGGTAATCGAGGACTTACTCTATCGAATACCGAAAGGTGAAGGTATTGACCCCTCGTTGGTATATGATCCAAAAGAAGTATCAAATCTCGTTCTTAATTACAATAATATTAAATATATTGTGCAAGAAAAAGAATATATTTCAAACAAGAATGTTGGTCCAGAGCATCAATTGACGCCCGAAAAGTTTTCAGAAATAAAAGAGTATATAACTTCAAATATTAAAGGTGAGGTTGTGCAAGATGACAATGAAATATATGTTTTTAAGGTTAAAGAAATAAATAATCAAGATATGTTTGTTTCAAGAGGAATAGGCTTTAAAGAAGTTCCAGAAAAACATACTACTAAGCTTTATAAAGAAGATGGCTATTTTTACGTTAATAATCCTTCTGATCACGTCCGGAAGGGATATTTGACTTTTAAGGCTTCTGCACGGGGTGAAAGTAGGAAACTATCGGTGTCATTTAACGAGAATGATTTTCAAGATGTTGAACTGGGGAAAACAGAAAATATCTTTTCTCTCGAGCTCGGTAACATTTTACCGGGACAAAATCGAGTGAAATTTATTTCTCCTAGTTACAATGAATCTGAGATCGAATTGTCTGATTTTATAATTTTTGAAGATCTTGTCAATAATCATGGTTTACTATCCAATCAATCAATCAATGATACTCTTGAGTTTCCACCTACTATTAGGAGTAAAGAAGGAAGTAATCAGTATCCAAAATCCCTTTTAAACAGCGATTGTATTTCAAGTGGTGTCGCATGTTCACTGTTGCCGAAAAATTTTTCAGAAAAAAAAGGGATTCTTTCAGATTTCCAGTATGGAGTTAATTATGCAAAATTTTTACAAAACAAAGGTATAAATCGTATTGTAATTCATAAAGATCGTTTAACATTACAGGATCTTTTTTACGCTCAATATTTTTTCACTTTCCATTTGAAAAATTATGAGTTGATTAATGAAGACAACAATACATTACTTTACGTGAAAGATGTAGATGCTCCTTCACTTGATACTAGTGTTTTTGTAGATTTTTCTGAGAGTTTAGAGGGAAGTGAATCAAAAAGTTTGTTAGATCACCGTAAGCTTTTGGATACTAATTCATTGATTCGTTTGAGTTCAGAAAAACAAATAGCTGGAAATTTGAATGTTGATTTATTCCTTGACACAATTAGCACTAAAAAGTATCAAATTGAAGTAGCAGATGAACAGGGCAAGATTTTAGAGAACGTGCTAATTGAGCCGAATAAACCAATAAATTTGAGTTTTGCCGTGAATAGTTCAGAGCTTATTAGGTTCAATATTTTAGAGGAAGATAGATCTCCAGTAGAAACTGTTCCGCCGGTATATATTTCTAACATGTGGTTTGATGATTCTGAGGGAATATATAACTACTTTGATAGTAAAACGTTGGAGGATAACAAGTATAATGATCTCGTGGCTTTTAAAAACTTTGCAGGCGATATCTCAGACTTGTCTGTTGTAACAGAGTCTATAGGAAGAGAGTCTAAATACATTCTTTTTAGAGATCCGACAAAACAGGTAAGTTTTGAAACAGAGGTCAGAATTAATGATTGGATCGGCTCAACCATAGGTATTGGCTTTGTTAAGGATTACGGTGAAGTAAAAGACACTATTTCTACTGGTGTTTTGAGCATGCAATGTTCCGGTGTGAGGACATGCTCATTTGCTGGTAAACAATTTTCATTAAAACAACCACTCACGGACAACGGAAAATTGAACTTTAGTTTTAACGATGGCAAGGTTGTTATTAAGCAAGACGGCGAGAAAGTTTTTGAAGATAGGATTGAAATTGAAGCAGTCTATGGTATAGTGTTTGGTAGTTTTAACAACACGGATAATTTAAAGATTGATTTTGATTTACTTCATTTTAGCCTATTTTTCCCATGAAGGAAAAAGTTTGTCTAGTAATCCCTGCTTATAATGAAGTAGGATCTCTTGAAGGAGTCGTAAAGGAGGCGTCTCGCTATTCTGATACAATAATTGTCGTAGATGACGGTTCACGTGATAAAACAGGGGATTTTTGTATAGAAAAAAATGAAAAGGACGTATATTTTCTTAGACATGTTGTCAATTTAGGTAAAGGGGCTGCCATGAGGACGGGAGCTATTTTTGCACAAAACCTCAAGTGTGATTTTTTGGTCTTTATGGATGCCGATGGACAACATGATCCTCAAGACATCAAAAAGTTGGTGGATTGTGTAAAAGAGAAAAAAGGACTGGCCATTGGTAAGCGTGAAAAAAATAAAAATATGCCCTTAGCTATGAAAGTAGGGAATTTTTCACTTTCTTTACTGATAAAGACTCTTTTTAAACTTTCAGTTGAAGATACACAGTCGGGTTTTAGAGCAATAAGATTAGAGGATTTGGATAAGATTCTCTGGACTAGTTGTGATTATAATGTAGAAACGGAAATGCTTATCAAAGCTAAAAAGAATCAAATATCGATATTTGAGGTTCCAATAAAAACAGTATATAATGATAAATATAAGGGAACGACATTTATTGATGGAATTAAAATTTTTTTACAACTTTTAAAACTTAGATTTTATGATTAATGGAGTAGCAACACTAGGTGTGTTTTTTGGCTTGTTTATGGGTTATTATACCTTTGTTAAGTATAAAAGAAAGGAAATTAGTTCGTGGCAAGCTTTAGGCTGGGAAGTAATATGGACTGGTATTATTGTTGTGGTATTGATTCCGGGTCAAATTAGTAATTTTCTTGATAAGGTTAAGATTGCGCGTGCTCTCGATCTTTTTTTAGTTTTAGGGATGATTTTTTTGCTCGCAGTGTCTTTCTATCTATTTGTAAACATAAATAAGCAAAAGAGGAAACATGAGGAGCTCGTGCAAATTTTAGCTATAAAGAAAGCCGAGAAGAGATGAGGATTCTTTTTGTTTTAGAATATTATTATCCTAATGTGGGTGGCGTGGAGACGTTGTTTAAGAATCTCGCCGAAGGTTTAGCTAAGGAAGGACATCATGTTTGTGTGGTAACAAGTAAAATTCAAGCGTCTCCGTTTCGTGAAAAAGTTAACGGAGTAGAAATAGTTCGAGTGTTTTGTCCTAATATTTTTGATCGACGATACTGGTTTACATTTACTGCTATTCCAAAGGTGTTAGTTTTAGCTAGAAAGTATGATATTGTGCACACAACTACCTATAATGCGATAATTCCAGCAAAAATTGCTAGTGTACTACTAGGGAAACCAATAGTGTTAACAGTTCTTGAGGTGATGGATCATTTATTCTATAAAATAAACTTATCTAAAGTTTCTGCGTTTTTTCACTGGTGTTTTGAGAGGTTAGTTCTAAGATTTTATTATAGTAAAATTATTGCAATTTCTGATTTTACCAAGAGTAGGGTAGTAGATTTAGTACAGAAAAAAATGAGGGGTAATGTTGTTAGAGTCTATCATGGATTAGATTATAATAATTTTTGTTTTGAAAATATTAGAAAGCGAAACCTGAAAAAAGAATTAGGGCTTGATGATCGTTTTGTGTTCTTGTACTTTGGCAGACCTGGTTTTTTAAAGGGCGTAGATATGTTGGTTGATTCGTTTAACCTCTTAAGTAAGACTCACAAAGATGTTTTTTTGTTGCTAATTCTTTCTAAAAAGCCTTTAAAGCAATATAAGAGTATACAAAATAAAGTTAATGTATCTGAAAATAAATCTATAAAAATAATTGATTCTGTACCTTATAGTGATCTTCCGTCTTATATACATATGGCGGACAGAGTGGTTATTCCATCAATTTCAGAAGGGTTTGGATATACTGCGGCAGAAGCATGCACGTTAAAAAAACCAGTAATCGTAAATATCAAAGAGACATCGTTAGGTGAAGTAGTGGGCGGTGCATACACTCAGGTCATACAAGCAGATATAGATTCACTTTTTGACGCTCTTTTGAAGTCTTGCAGGGGAGAATTTGAGTATGCTGTCCCAAAACGTTTTGAATGGAAGGATACTATTTTGACGACAATTAAGTTGTATAAGGAAATCATTTGATGAAGATTGCTATTCTTACACCTACTTTATATAAATATAGCGGTATAGATAGGGTTGCATATAAGCAAGCTAAAGAATTTGCTGCTCAAGGGAATACTGTAAAATTTATTACTTTTAAATCTGAGATTGAGAGTCATGGAAGGAATATTGAAGTAATTGAACTTGGTATGCCGTCCTCGTCTTTTTTTGAACGAGTGTATCGATTATTCTTTTTTTTAGATTATTTCAAAGTAATTACCGCAAAAAAAGCAATACACGACTGTCAGAAAATTATTTGTCACTCATATCCTATGAGTGTAATTGCTTGTAAGGTAAAAAAAGAGAGACCACAGATAAAATATATTTATTATAATCATGGAGTGGCAGAACCTAGCGCATTTGAATCTATAATTGAAAAGGTGTATTTGCGTATTTTTGGTAAACTATCTAACCATTTTCTCAAAAATGCTGATGAAGTTATTTGTATTAGCAAATATTTACAAAACGTTCTTGAAAATGAAACTGGTATTGGGAGCAAGGTTGTATATAATGAGCTAGTTCTAGATCATAGTATTAAACCTAAAACAAAAATAAAGAGTAAGTTTGGTATTGGAGAAGACCGTTTTATTCTATTCGTAGGGAGAGTTTCTCCTCATAAAGGTGTGCATTTGCTCATTAAGGCATTTAAGTTGGTTCAAGAGAAGGACAAAGATCTTAAATTAGTAATAGTTGGAAAAAATACCTTTGGGAAATATGCTAAACGGCTTAAAGATATAGCGGCTGATAATGTTATCATTACAGGTTCCGTTTCAGACGAAGAACTTATAGATTTTTATAGGCATTGTAGTTTGTATGCTACTGCATCACTTTGGGAAGGTTTTGATTTGCCAATTATTGAAGCTCAAAAAGAAGTTAAGCCTATTGTTGCCTTTGATATAGGACCACATTTTGAAATAGCAGATAAAAATACAATGCTCGTTGAAAAAGGCGATGTACAAGCTTTTGCTCTCGCAATAAATAAAGCACTCAATGAAGAGTAGATTTACAGATAAACTTATTTTGCTACTTGTAATTTTTGTAGTTTTTATTGGTATTTTTTCTTTTTATCAAAGTAATCCAAAGTACCTTACTGGTGATGATGCGGCTATTCATTTGAGCAAAGCTGTTTTTAACGTTAATAAAGCGAGTGTCAATTACATAAATCCTTTTAAGCCTTTTTCTGAAGAACCAGCGTATGGTAATCTTTATATTGATGAATTTCCTTTCCATGTTCTGGTTTCTGGGATTATGCTTAGCACAGGAACAGACGTGATTTCGGCAACAAAAGTTGTCATTTTTGTTTTGCAAATTTTTCTTTTTATTGGTTTGTTTCTTTTTCTTGAATGTATATTCAGAGATAGAATGTTTTCGTTTCTTGCAGCTTTTTTTGCAATGTTTAGTTATTGGATTGCAATTATGTATTTTGAAGGAACTTACGCACAAATTATGGGCATGGTGTTTATACCTTTCTACTTATTATTAGTTAACGATTATTTCAATAAAAAAAACAATCCATCTCTTATTGGCGCAATAGCAATTAATGGGTTGCTTTTTTTCGTTCATCCTTTAACTTTTATTTTTGTATGTGTTCTTAGTTTCTCTTATCTTCTCTATTTTTTAGTACTTAATAAAAAATACATTGTATTAGCCTTACTTATCATAGCTACTGTTGTTATTCTTATTGTTATTGCTCTTTTTCCAAACTTGCCATATCCTAAATTCTACTCTGGGAATATTACTGATAACCCAAGTTTTGAGTTAAAAGATTTTTATGGTAAGCTAATTTCAGGCTTGTCGCCATACATTATTTTAGGACTTTTTGTTGCGGGTATTGTAAGCTCTTTAAAGTCTAAAAAAATAGTATTGATAGCTCTTCTCATATCATATCTTTTTATCTCGAGTGAAACATTCGGAGTTCCTTTCTTTCCACACCGGTTTAATCCTTATTTCATGGTTCTAGTGATTATTACTGTTTTTTATGGTTTTAAAGAGCTTTTCATAAGAATAAAGAATTATCGTTTAGCATATTTACTCCTTGTATTGTTTTTTATTGTTATTTCGGTGGGAGTGGTATATTCTTTCCAAGCGGTTAAAGAAGCACATGTCCATTTTTCCAAAGGACTGAGCCCGGCTATTATTACTGATAATGATTATGCGGCACTATCGTGGATTAAAGAAAATATACCGGGTGATGAAACAATACTGGCGACAAATAAATGGGGGTACTTTGTTCCTTCATTGGCAGAGCATACTGTATTACTAGGAGATTCATTCGAATTACACGATGTTGAGAAAAAAGATCTAAAGAACAGACAAGAGATTGCTCAACAGAATGGACATGCTGTTTTTCGGGAGACTGATTCAAGAGTAAAGGCAGAATTATTACAAAGTATTGGTGTTAAGTATATTTTTGTACCTGATCAAATGAGAAAATATATCAGTGACTATGCACCATATGAAATCTATAATACTGATTTTGATTCAAAGTATTTTAGTGTTTTTTATAAGAGAGGCGATGCAATTGTATATAAGTTGAGGTAATGTCGATAATTTGTATTCTATTAGCTCTTCCGATATGGTTGGTGAAAAACTTTTCACTTTTATTGAATATTGATGGAGATAATGTCGTTTTTATATCCCTTTTCTTAGGCTTTCCCTTTGAAGTACTTTATTTATATATTTTGCTTGTAGGTGTTAGAAAATTTCTTTTACTATTCAATGAAAAACACTAGAATTGGAATAATTATCCTAAACTACAACGGTTTTAAAGACACTGTGGCTTGTGTTAATTCTCTTAAAAAGTCTATAGATACTGATTTTGAAATTCTTTTAATTGATAACCATTCAGTAATAGATGAAGCTGCTAAATTAAGAAAAATATTTTCTGAGATAGAATGCATTAGAACACAAAAAAACTTAGGTTTTGCTGAAGGAAATAATGTAGGTATACGATATTTTTTAAATAAGGATGATATACATGCAATTATGCTTTTAAATAATGATACTGAAGTTAGTGACAATCTCATATCAGAAATGAAGGTTGAGGTTGCCGGGGACAAAAAAGTAATGGTTGGGGTTTCTATTTATGCATATAAAGATCATAAAAGATTGGATAGTCAAGGGGTAGTCTTATATAAATCGTTTTTAGCAAATTCTGCAAAAGAGGATGATCTTTCTTTTGCACCTAATGGGTGTTGTGCATTATTTCATCGAAACTTTTTTAAGGATATAGCAATTAATAACGAATATTTAGATAAAGACTTCTTTTGTTATGGAGAGGATGTTGACATTGGAATACGAGGCAGACTTTGTGGCTACAAATCAAGGATTGTGAAAAGTGCCCAAGTGTTCCATAAGGGTTCTGCTACTGCCATAACTATGTCTGATTTCTCTGTTTTCTATGGTCATCGAAACAATGTTTTATATGTTTTTAAGTCAATGCCCCTTTGGTTATTAATAAAGAAGTTACCGTATTTTATTGTTGGCCAAATTGCAACACTTGTTTATTATTTGAAGATTAGGCGTCCTACAATTTTCATGAAAGCTAAATGGGATAGCCTAAAATTTCTTCCAAGAATGATTAAAAAAAGAAAGTTTGTCATGAGAAAAAGAGTCATTTCTACGAGAGATCTCGAAAGTTATCTAGACAATAAATTATTCCATGCAAGATAAGAAAAGAATTGCCATAGTAAGAGGCACTAAACTTTCCAAAGTAGAGTGTCAAACATACGAACCTCTTTTAGATGCTTTCGTTATTGATGGTATCGTTGCAAAGCCAAATTCTGTAGATTTTTCCTCAGAGCTGAGCATCGGTATAAAAGAATTTTTTTCCCCTTCTTATTTTTTTGAGAAGCTTGGGTTTGATGTACAGTATCTTCTGGGTGCTTCAACGGGTTTATCAAATTATGATTTAGTATTAACACCTGAACTATCATCGGTAAGTACATGGCATGGAATGAAAGCAAAAGAAAAAAATCCAAAGATGATTATAGCTACTTTGGTATGGGAAAATATTCCTTTTGTGCATGAAAACTATTCTATTCAAAAGAAGATAAAAAAGCGAGCTCTAAAGGAAGTCGATCATTTTATTGCAGTAACAAAAAGAGCAGAGTTTGCTTTGCGTAAAGAAGGAGTGTCAAAAGATAAGATTAGCGTTATTCCAGTAGGAATCGATGTCAAAAGATTTATACCCCAAGGCAAAGATACCGCGCTTATGAGTAAGTATGAGCTAGCCGAAAGCGATTTTGTTATTCTAACTTCAGCAAGAAATGTTTGGGAGAAGGGCATTCAGGACATAATCATTGGCTCATCAAGCCTGCTAAAAAAACACAAAGAGGCTAAGATTTTAATCCTTGGTGCAGGTCCTTTGCATCAGGCGTATCTGGATCTTTCCGCTCGTCTTGGTATTAAAAATCAGATTAGAATTGTTGGTAAAGTTCCATATGATGAGGTTCCAAAATTCTATAATCTTGCTGACATTTTTGCTTTACTTAGTATTCCAGTTCCAAGTTGGCAAGAACAGTTTGGGATGGTTTTGGTTGAAAATATGTCTTCAGGAAATGCGATCATTACTACAAATACTGGATCTATTCCGGAAGTAGTCGGCGATGCTGCATATCTTATAGGTCCTTCAGATCCTTATTTGCTTGGACAGAAAGTTGAATTCCTTCATTCAAATTTGGATGAAAGAATGAGACTTGGAGGGGTCGCTCGGAGGAGAGCTCTTGAACATTTTTCCCTTGAATTGATCTCTGAAAGATTTAAAGAAATTTTTCAAAAACTTTTATATATCCAACAATGAAGGTGAATTTTAAAAGGATGTTTCAGGTTTTAAGCGTTTTTTTCACTCTTTTGATTCTTGGATATGCCGGGGTCTACACAATCAATTATTTTGGTTTTTTGGGATTTAAGGTAATTACGTATAGTCCGGATTATTACTTTCTTAATGGAAATTCTTCTTTAGATGTATCAAAAAGTGGAGGCAAAACGTATTTGGAATTTGTAAAAAATGAGTTAGATTTTAATTTGAATAAAAAGTTCAAGGAAGCTTATTTGGAAGTAAAAACTGATATGCCGAATGAAGTTTTTCAGGTCGAGCAGCTCACTGATAAAGGCAAAGAGATGGATTCAATTATTCTAGGAGGGGAGTATATTTCTAATACTCAGTTTAGAAGAATACAAAATGGCGAAAATATTTTTTATACACTGGACAAAGATTTAAATGTGAACGATAAAACATTTTCTGACTTGATTACTGAATCCTTAAAAGGTCAACAGGATATAGCGCTAACACGCCCAATTTCTGAAAATGATATCAATTTGATGGCTTACAAACCAAGTGATAAAAAAACATTTTATAATCTTTTTTTACGGGGTCACCATAAGTTATTAGTATATGTAAAAGATGAAGTACTTGATTTTGTATTTAATTACTATGATATTAATAGAAAAGAAGGTCCAGATAGATTTAATATTATTTTGAAAAAAAACGGAGTTTTTAAGGGTATTGTTCAGGAAGATGATCGTGAAATTAAAAATCAACAAAATGTACATATCAGTGTTCCTGACTTGGAAGAAGGTATTTACGAACTTGATATTGATATTAGCGATGATTTAATAATCTCTGGCATAGAAACAAGTCAGAGTGAATTCGTGTTTAAGGATAATTTTTTCCCGGTTGAAAATATTGAATATAGTTCTATTCCTCAGATCATAAATAATAAGGAATCGTCATTTTTTACTAATTCTGATTTTTTCTGGTTAAAAACGTTGCATGAAAACGGTGTACAAAAGGTTGAGGTGAATAGTCATGTTTTTGACTTAAAGGAGTATCCAAAAAAATATTTATTTTATGATTATTTAAACTATAGCGAGTGCAATGATTTTAAAGAAGAGAATAGTGTTTTTTGCTTTTTACCAAGTAACGATCTAAATGAAATAGTACTTGAAAAGCAAAATGTGTTTTTAGATTTAGATGGTAAATACCTGGCTCTCGGGAACAATGCATTAATTCACGCTTTAAATTGGCGAGAAATCAACTTTGCTAACTTCAAAGAAGCTAAAACGATCATTACAAAACCATCACAAGGTTTTAGTAAGAACAAAGAGGGATATATTGTGTGGAATATTTTTAATGTTAATGATGCAGGTAAGCTCAAATATAGATTTAGTTCAGTAGATGAAAAAAGAACTAGGGTGAAAAGCATCCGATTTGTTTTTTACAATCCTGATTCAATTTTCTATCGTACCTATAAAAAGTTATTCTTGCATGATGAGTAAAAAAATATTTTTTAAGAAAATAGTTGATCTAATTGTATTTTTATCTTTTGTTCTTCTCGTTTTCTTTGTTTTTATGAATTTCTTTTTTGCTAGTTTTGCGAGCAAAATATTCATTAATAATTTAACAATTGTTGTATTGGTTCTTTTGGTAATTCAAGCAATAATGTCCTATTTTATTCAAAATAATAGCCAAAGTAAACATTCTCGTGTTTTTGATAGAGCAATGATTTTACTTGTGTTTCTTACTTGTTTAGTAGTAATAGTAAAATTGTATATCGACCTTGAAACAAAGTTATTCGTGGTTTCACTGGTGTTGGCTTTTGTACTCCTATCTTTTTTATATGTTAAGGAATTTCATGTTTCTAAAAAAGTACAGTAAACTTTTTTTATTTGGTTTTTTATTACTATTTGTAAGTAGTTTCTATATTACTCAATATAGAGATTTTTTTGAACCAATAACGACCGATGGTATTAGGGTAGCTCTTGGTGCGGAACGGTTAATAGAAAAAGGTGAAATTCAGCCTGATTATGAGGTTCTAGGTGGAACTGCGAATGTTGAAGCGCGCGGTTCCTTGTATCCTTTTATACAAATAAATGTAGCTATTCTCTCAGATATCAGTGGGATTTCGACGTATCATGCGATTTTTTTGTTTTATTTGATTATTTTTGTTATTTTAGCATTAACGCTCTATATATTATTAGGTCGATTTACAAAGAGTCGAGAGACACAGATTATTTCCTTCTTATTATCTATTCTATTTTTGCCTCTTTTGCGATCAATACTATTAACTCCTCAAAACTTAATTGGGTATTTGTTGATTGTGACGATTATAAATCTTCTTTTTTTAGTGCAAGGGAAGAAGTTGCTTCTTCTCCTTTTTATGATTATAGGTTGTATGGCTTTCTACCATCATCTGACTCTCTTTATTGTGCTTATTTTTTTGTTTGTATACTTGATAACTGGTAAGCATTTTAGCAAACTGTTGGTTTTTTTTGTTATTAGCCTTGCTGCCGTATTCTTGGCAAGTAAGATTTTATTAGGGTCATATGATATTCTATTTTTTGTAAAGAGTATTTTTAGTAGTTTTTTCTCTCCATCTGAGCTCGATTATTTCAATTTGAATACACCACTTGATTTTCCTTATGTACTTGGAATTTACCAGACACTTTTAGGTATTTTTGGAGCGTTAATTTTGGCACTTAGTAGAAAAAAGTTTGTAATGGGTTATCATATAGCTATTTCTCTGGGTTTTGTAATATTATTTCTTTCGAATATTTTATTTTTTGGTATTGGATTTCACCCGGATAGATTTTTAAACTATCTTTTTATTCCTCTGGCACTTTGCATTCCGCTGTGTATTGATTTTATAAAAAATATTTTCTTCGTAAAGCGGCGGCTCATTGCGACTGGACTATGTGCGTTTATTATTATTGTTTCCTTTGTTCAGAATGTAAGTGTTTCCGCTCATGAGCAAAGTTATTTTGGTGAAACTTTTATTCTTTCAAGGGGAGAGTTAGAAGCTGCTGAATTTCTGAAGAAAAAAATGAGTGATACTGAAGTTGTACTTATAGCTTCAAGAGAAAGAACTAGGAAGGCGGATTCATATGCACGTTATTTGGGGAATAAAAAGACACTAATTTTTGATGAACCTTCTTTAGCTTCTATTCCTCAAAAGAATGAACAAAGTCTTCGGTTTGATATATGGCAAATGACAGTTTTCCCTTCCATTAAAAACTCAGAAGATTTGTTTAAGAAATATGGTGTTGAATTTTTCTTGTTTCCTGCTGGTTCAAAAGAAAGAATTGCATTTGAAAATTTTTCGTATGTGATAATACTATTTGAAAATGAAAATGTTGTTATTTTTGCAAAAAAGAAATAAAGTATTAAATATTCTCACTCGTTTATTTACTTCATTGCTTTTTTTGCTTGGATTGAGTATTATTATTGCTCCTGGAAGCGTACAAGGGAAATGGTTGTTAGGAGATATTTATATTCAAGTTAAAGATGGTTTTTATACTGTATTACCTGCTACTTTTATTGTTTTTTATACTAGCTTGCTTGTAGGAATTATTATTGTATTAATCTATAAATATGAAAAAAAGTGACTTTTTTTATGACATAGCATTGTACCCTTTAACCTTTACTGTTTTTCTTTTTTTTGCTTCAGTTCTATTGTTTAAGTTTGATTTTTTTCAAGGAATTTTAGTCTCTTTGTTTTTTATCCTTTTCCTATATTTACCCGGGCTTCTTTTTTTTAAAATTATTTTTGGAACGAAATTTAAAAACCTGAATCTTTTTGCTTTCTCGGTTGTATTTTCTTTGTTAATCGTTCCACCAATTGTTTTTTTTACATTAAGGACAGGATTGCTATTTAATCTCCTTAACTCTGTGTTAATCATAGGTGTTGTTTTGTTTTTAGAATCAGTTATTTTGATAATAAAGAATGTCAGAGCAAAGAAGAAAATTAAAAGTCGGGATTGATGTTTCCGAAGCCTTTTTTGAAGGCTATGGGGGAGTTATTTTGTATGCAAAAGAAATAATCAAGTCATTCATTGGCAGTGATGAATTTGATATTTTTTTATTTTCTTTTAAGAATATTCCCCTAAATGAAATGAAAAAATTATCAGATGTCTCAGTGTACATTTCTCCAATTCACATCGAGACTCTTTGGGATTTAATAATATTGCCAGTTCAAATTAAGATAAAGAGAATTGATGTTTTCCTTTCATTAACACATAATGGTCCATTCTTTGTTCCATCATCAACAAGATATATCTGCGTTATTCATGATGTGGCATATAGATTTTTTCCTCAAAGCTTTAAATTAAGAGAACGTTTTTTTCATAATCTAGGGATTAAAAGAGCGTTACGAATATCGGATCAAGTCATTGTAGATTCAAAAAACACCAAAAATGATTTGATTACATTGTATAATTATCCGGAAGAAAAGATTACTCCGATTTATCTTGGAATCAAGAAAAACGTTCAAATTTTTAAATTGCGTGAAAAGCAGGAAGTTCTTAAGAAGTTCGGCATAAGTGATAGATTTATGCTATTTGTCGGAAATATATCTCCGAGAAAAAATTTGTCAAAAGTAATTGAAGCATATAAAAAATTACCGAAAGACTTAGGATACCAGTTAGTTATTGTTGGGGCCAGAGGATATAAGGCGGACTCGGAGATTAAAAAAAATGCAACAGAGAACGCTGATATCATTATTTTACATGCGGTTAATTCTTTTGAAATGGAAGTTATTTATCGAGCCGCCTCACTTTTAGTGTTTATGTCTCTTTATGAAGGCTTTGGTCTTCCATTACTTGAAGCAATGGCATGTGGAACTCCTGTGCTTACTTCGAATGTTTCTTCTATGCCCGAGGTTGCGAAAGACGCAGCACTATATGTTGAAGATCCAAACGACTCTAGTGAAATTTCATTGAAAATGCAATATATATTGCGTGACAAAAAGCTACAGTCTAAACTTATTAGTAATGGATACAAGAGAGTTAAGGACTTCTCTTGGAAAAAATGTGCGCATGAAGCAACACAAGTAATAAATAATGTTTATAGAAATAATGAATAGAAAGTTACGAATTGGAATAGACGCAAGACCGCTATTTGTAGAAAAAAAGACAGGAATCGAAGTGTATTTAACTAATTTACTTAGAGAGCTTAGGGAGGTTGATACACAGAATGAGTATTTACTCTTTACTCACAAAATAGATTCCAAAAATATAGTAGAAAGTAATAATTTTAAGTATATTACAGTAAACGGCCCAAATTTTGCTTGGCCTCAACTTTCCTTGGCAAGATATCTAAAAAAGAACCAAGATGACATAGATGTATGCTTGTTCACGCATCATTCAATTCCTTTGCGTTCTCCAGTAAAAACAGTTGCGGTGATTCTTGATCTGGCTTTTATTGATTATAAAGAATATTTTCCTTACTTTTCATATTTATTAAACACAAAGCTAACGACAAATTTTACCGTTAAAAAGGCAGATCATTTAGTAGCTATTTCCCAGCAAACTAAAAAAGATATTCTTACACATTATCAGGTAGATGAAAAGAAAATTGATGTAATTTATTTGGGGTTCAACTCAAAAAAATACCATCCTAGAGGTTCTGTAGAAATCAGTTCAGTTTTGAATAAATATCACATAAAAAATGATTATGTTTTGTATGTAGGTACTATGCAGAAAAGGAAGAATTTGATTAATTTACTTAAAGCTTTTGCAGTAGTAAAAAAATCAAAACCATCAATGCAAATGGTTTTTGCAGGGAAAAAAGGTTGGTTTTTTGAAGAAATTCAGGAAACTGTCAGGAAAGAAAAATTGGTAGATTCGGTAATGTTCCTTGGCTATGTTCCAGAGAATGATTTACCTGCGTTATATTCAGGATCAAAAGTCTTTGCTTTAGTTTCTTTATATGAAGGCTTTGGGATTCCTTTGCTTGAAGCAATGGCCTGTGGATGCCCGGTAATTACCAGTAATATTTCCTCGCTTCCCGAGGTCGCAGGTGATGCAGGTGTTTTAATACATAATCCTCACGATTATGAAGAGATAGCGAAAAAACTCATTCATGTGTTATCAGATCAAAAATTGTTAAGTGAGATGTCAAAAAAAAGTCTTAGTAGGGCAAAAGAATTTAGTTGGAAGAAATGTGCTGCTGAGACCTTAAATACTCTAACTCATGTTGCTAACTCATAGATGTCTTGATTGAGTAGTATAAAAATAAAATTGGTGAGAGGAGATGGACAGGTGTATCAGCAATGAGATTTTGTAAAATGCTTCTTATACCTTTTGCTTGCCTACCGTTTGCGTTGAAAAAATATATTAGTCCAATAGTGGCAAAAATTCCTAGATATTGCCATGTAATTATTGACGCTACGAATAGTGCTAGGCTCCCATAAATAACTAGTGTTTGAATTCCAATGTAGGTATTAATTGGAGACCCAAAATTCTCTTTAAATACTTTTGGGGTTTTTTTGTAAAAATACAAATCCATAAGAATTCTTGTTTTAAGCTTCTTTAGTTCTGCAAAGAAGGATATCTCTCTTGGAGGATGAAGAACATAGACTTCAGGAGCAAAAATAATTTTGCCGATTTTTTTAACTCTCAGTGCGAAATCGGAATCTTCTCTGTGCATCAATGTAAAACCCTCATCAAAAAATCCCGCTTTTTCAATAATTTCTTTAACATATGCTACGTTGCAGGTAATGTATAAATCCCCCGAAGTGTTTTGAACGGAATGCGTACCAAGAAAGTTTTTATTGGAAGTTACGACACATCCTTCAATACCGACTATTTCTGGATAATCATCAAAATATCTGTTAATCATTTCGATCCAATAATGACTGGGAAGACAATCGTCATCGGTAAAGGCTATTATTTCCCCAGAAGCATTTTTGATTCCAGTGTTTCGAGCTTTTGCCGCTCTTCCGTTTTCTTGGTATATATATTTTAGGTTAAGATCCGTTTCTTTTTTTATTTTTTGTATTTGTTTAGCCGTATTGTCCGTTGACCCATCATCAACAACAATAACTTCAAAATTGTTCTTTGGAAATGACTGATTCTCTAGCGCGTGAAGGACGTGTGTCAGTTTTTCTTCTCTATTAAAGGTTCCGATTACAACAGATATTTTATACTTGTTTTGGTTGATCATTTTTACGGCTTGTTATTTTCTTAAAAATATCAATACTCTCAAGGAGTATTGATTTGTCAAAAAGTACTGCACAACCAAAGTAGATAAAAATTGAAACGACAATAATTACCAGGAGAATATAGATACTTGAAATAGTCATATTGTATTTTAACACTGTCAAAGAAATTCCCATTATAATGCTTGGGAAAGAAATTCTTATCAGCAACATTAATGATTTTTTGATTCCTTCTTCAATAATTTTTGAACCATAATATAAGCTAATGAAGAATTGAACAATAACAGGTAATGTTAATGCCAAGGCTGTGCCTTGCATACCATAAGACTTTGTTAACGGGTAGATTATTATTGCCATTAAGAGTAGTTGAAATAGAATAATTCTAGAAAAAAGCTTGGTTTTTCCAACGGCCTTAATGACATCATGGACTACCCAAGTTATGGATCTAAGACATCCGTAAACAGAAATTATTTGGAGAGCAGGAATCATGGGGAGCCATTTTTCGCCAAAAACATATTTTGTGATTTCAGGAGCAAGGATTATCATTCCAACTGAAATGGGGATAGCAAGTAAGGCAATAAATTGGATATTCTTATAGTAGGCTGACCTTAACACTTTTATATCGTTTCTGATTTTTGAAAAAGCTGGGAAAGATACTTGTTGAACAACTGCTGAAATACTAAGAGCAGGTAAGTTCGCGAGATTATATGAAAGGGTATAGTAACCTAAATCAACAGAACCTTTCATTCTACCAAGAACAAATTTATCACCTTGATCAATTGCTGTTAGAAAGATATCAGATTTAATAAGGTGTTTTCCATAGTTGAAAATTTGACTAAAAACTTTTTTGTCAAATGTTTGACTAGGTTTCCAAGGAGAAAGAATAAAAAACAAAATAGTATTTATCAAAACTCCTGATAAGTTACCAATAACAAGACTCCAAACGTGGAAATTATTTAGAGCAAGAACGACAGTAATGAGAATTGAAGAAATTGATGAAACTACCGTTGTCACTGAGATCCAGAAGAACTTAAATTTCTTTTGTAAAAGAGCCAAGCTTGTAAGTCCAAGATAATGAAGGATAAATTGAAAAGAAAGAACTTGAATAACTAGCTTTGATTCCGGGCTTTTAAAAAAGTCTGCCAAATAAGGTGCTAGAAAAAACGTTAAGCTTGTATATAGAAGGCCAAGGATGACGTTAATATAAAAAACAGTATCAGCTGCTATTTTTATTTTCTCTCTTTGAAATATTAACGCATCTTTTATTCCAAGATTTCCAAGTATGCCAACAAAAGCAATTATGGTAGTCGCAATTGCAATTAACCCAAAATCATTTGGGTTAAGGATTCTCGCTAAAATTATTCCTGAAATCACAATAGCTGACTTTTGTATCAAGTGTGCGATTCCAACCCAAAAATAGCTTTTGGCAACTGTTGTCTTTAGTGACTTGATCTTATCCATGGCTTCTCTTACCTCTTCTTAAATATCAACATCACCCCAAAAAACAACACAATATACTTCAGAATATTCAAATCAAAATAGTCACTAATAAATCCCGGATTTAACGTATCAATAAGTAAAAATACAATAAAGGTGATACACGCTATAATAAAACAAAAAGTCGTGATATCAAAAATAAATGTAAGTGTAGGATTATCTGATTGTTCTTTGCTGTCCATCATATCTTAAAGAATTTTCTTGCTTTAGTTATCACTTTCTCAAAGGTGAGCGGTTCTTTTTCTAATGTAATCTTAATTTCTGCAATTTCAATTTCACTGTCTTTCTCTTTTAAACCCGGTGCTGCAAGCATGAATCTGATAGTGTTTTTGTTGTCAACGTAAGCATTTTTGTAGTCGAACGTATTTTTGGCAACGGTCCAACCATTAACGTTGTCTGGGGGAGTGTAGTGTGCAAGAATATAGTCAATTCCCTCCAAATCGACGTTGTGCCTTAGAGGACTTATTAGTGTTGGCTCAATCTTTTCCTTAGGTACGTATTTTGTTATATCAAAATTGTATACTAGTATTCGCTTGTCATTTGGATAGTTAGTGTAAAATTCTTCAAGAGAGGAAAAGTCATTGTTTTTCTGGTATAAAGTTCCTTCTGGCCCTTCGACTTTGTTCCAGTCACTGGTATTAAGTAGTTTTGACTCAAGAGGGAGTTTTTTGTAGTTATCCTTATCATTGATTCTGAGTCCCAGATCAAAAATGGTAGCGCCTGGATTTTTGTAGGTAATCTGAACCGTTATTTTCTCAAAAGGGTCCTTTTTTTCTAAATCAAAATAGACTGCATCGTCATGCATTTTCTGAAAATAGATCCCATCTTGCTCCAAAATAGGGGAGAGTCGTTCCCAAGGCTCAAGGTGGGAAATAAGTGCGTTATCCTCGCTAAAATCGTATACAAGCTCTCTTTTGCCTGAGAATACGAAATTTTTTTCTAAAATCCAAAAAAGAAGCAGGATTGGTAGTATGCAAATGACTACTTTTAGCGCAATAGACAGTATTTTGAGCGACTTACTTTGTCGTTTTTCCATATACTTATTATACGGGTTTTTAGGTGAAATCCAAGGTTTCTTTTGTGAAAAGTAGGGTATGAAGCAGCGTGATCTTACTCATAAATAGTCTGTCATCCCGGATCAGTCTTTCCGAAGACTGATCCGGGATGACAGATAGTTTATTGTATTTCGGTGCCTACTGGGGTTATAGGATGGTAGGCTTACTATTTTTTCTCTTGAAAAGCATCAAGAATTATGCTAGAGTATTAGCAATATGTCAACTATCAAACATGCGTCAAAAAATGCGCTCTGGCTTACGATTGCAGAAATTGTTGCCAAGGTTGTTGCGTTTATTTCAGTTATTCTAATCACGCGCTATTTAACCAAAGATTCCTTTGGACAATACACGTTTGTCATGTCTATGGGTATTATCTTTGGTGTTTTGGCCAATTTTGGCTTTGGGGTGTACGTCACCAGAGAAATAGCAAGAAGTAAAGAGAAAGCAGGGAAGATTGTGGGGAATTTGCTTTCACTAAAGCTTATTCTCTCGGGTGTGGTGCTGGTTTTACTTTTTCTTACTGCGCAGTTCTTAGATAAACCTTCGTACGTTGTTATTGCAATTTACGTTGTTAGTTTCTTGACAGTGTTTGATGCACTGAGGTCTTTTTTAGGTGGCGTGTTTCAAGCCTATGAAAAAATGGGCTATTTGGCCGTAGTCAAGGTAGGGGAGCGACTTCTCTACTTAGTACTTGTGCTTGTTGCTATTTATCTCGATAAAGGCATTGTTTTTATAGTCGGGTCTGCTGCTGCAGCATCCTTTATTTTTGCGCTCGTTTCTTTTGCTCTTGTTCATTACAAATTTACTCCAATCAGGCTCAGATGGGACAAGGTTTTTATCTTACAGATTTTGCTTGGCACCGTCTTTTTCCTTATTAACGATATATTCATTGTTGTCTTTTTTAGAATCGACACTGTGATGCTTTCACTTATGACGAGTGATGCGCTTACGGCAACGTATAGTGCAGCCTATAACCTGATTTACGCGGTTACCTTTATCCCTGGAGTCCTTTCTGCGGTATTATTTCCCGTTCTTACGCGATTCTACAAGACCAATAAAGATGTTTTTAAAAGCAATCTTACCCTCATTTTCAAGTACTTTATGCTTGTGTCTCTTCCGGTCATGGCATTTTTTATTATTTTTTCTGAAAAGCTTATTGTTATTATTTACAAAGAGAAGTATATAGATTCAGTACCGATATTTCAGCTGTTGACGTTTGGGCTTGGCTTTGTCTTTTTGAACTTTATTTTTAGTACCATTTTGAACACGGTAAATAAGCAAAAATTGGTAGCTGCATCATCGTTTATTGCTATGATATTAAACATTGTTTTAAATTTTATCCTTATTCCTCAGTTCACTATGTATGGTGCAGCGGTAGCAACAATTATTACCGAATTCACTTTTTGCCTTGCCTTAGCACTATTTGTCCATAAACAGTTTAAGATAGTAAATACTGTTATTCTAAAAAAGCTTTTGTTTGTTTGCATTTCACTAGTGGTTGCTATTGTCTGTGCGTATATTGCTCGGTTTAATCCGTATGTATCGTTCACGGTGTTCTTACTTGTATTTGCTGTGCTGCTGTTTTTCTTTAGAATATTTGCAAAAAAGGACAAGGATTACATTTTAGAAGCACTTCACTTAAAATAAGGTCATGAAGAAAAAGATTGCTATAGTTCGAGGTTCAAATCTCAACAAATGGGAGATGCAAAACTATGAGGGGCTTGTGAAGGATTTTGACGTAACTGCGTTTAACGGCAAGAATGCTTTTTTTGATACATCTCAGATTTCACTTCCTATTAAAACGTTATCATCTCCGGAGAGAACAATGAGTCAGGTTCCAGGGCCCACCAGAGCGTCAAAGTATCTCTTTGGCAATACACAAAAATTGATCGGTTTAGAAAAAGCACTTAAAGACTTTGATATTGTACACACCGCAGGGACTGAGACGATTTATACCAAGCAGTGCATCAATGCGAAAAAGTACAATAAAAAATTGAAAGTAGTGGCAACAATTTGGGAGAACATTCCTTTTGCTCATGAGCAATTTAAGAAGCAAGTTGAGCTTAAGGAATTCAATCTGGCGGGAATTGACCATTTTGTAGCAATGAGCAAACGCGCAGCGTTTGCGTTAGAGGTAGAAGGAGTGTCCAAAGAAAAAATATCAACTATGTATATTGGTGTCGATTTAGAGAAATTTAAGCCACAGAAAAAGGATGAGTCACTTTTATCTCAGTTAAATATCAGTGCAGATGATTTTGTCGTTACTACGGTTGCGCGGGTTATTTGGGATAAAGGAATTTTAGATGTGTTAATTGCTGTTTCTGAGCTTATCAAAAAGGATCCTAAGGTAAAGTATTTGCTCATAGGTCAGGGGGATATGCTTTCCAAAGTGCTCGGTATTGCAAAGCGTCTAGGAATTGAGAAAAATATTATTAGTACAACTCTTCCCTATACAGACATTCCAAAAGCGCTTTCAGGCTCTGATGTCTTTGTACTCCCGAGTATTCCCACATGGCGGTGGCAAGAGCAGCTTGGCATGGCTCTTATTGAGGCTATGGGGTCTGCCGTACCTGTCATCAGTTCACGGTCCGGATCAATAGATGAGGTTGTTGGTGACGCGGGCATCTTGGTTCCACCTGCAGATTCATACATTCTAACCCATGAACTTGCAAGGTTGCATGAAAGCGAATCGTTACGAGAGGAGCTTGCACTCAGAGGAAGGAAACGTGCAGATATGATGTTTGATTCTCGAATAAAATACAAGGAATTAGCACGGATTTATTCCGAGCCTTCTTCAGTAATTGAGCGTTTTTAGAAAATGCTGTACACTACATGTAATATGCATTCGTGCAAAAATAACATAAACAAAATCTATGCGAAAAATACGTAACATATGTATGGGGAGTACACTCGCTCTATTTCTCCTTTTTGTACTTTCCGGGTGTTTTAATAGACAAGAAGTAGTTACAGAAGAGGTAACTGATACCTATCAGGTAGATTCCCAGGACAAAAAGTGGTCTTCTGACAAGAGCAAGGGGGCTATCCCTGATACGGCAATTGCCGGGAAGATTAATGGTGAAGAAGTGACCATTCAGGATGTACAAATCTCAACATATGGCGATGAATACAGTTGGTCTTTTTCTAATGAGGCTCCAGAAAAAACATGTGGCATGATGACTGATAATAATGAAGTAAATTTTAGTTCAATCGCATTGAAAGAAGGTACGTTTGAAAAAGCAATGGATGAGGAAGTCGACTTTGATGAGTATCATGCCTATTACATGTATCAACAAGAAAACGGAACACCAATGAGTGTTAATGTTGATTGGGCAGCAAAGGTTGTTGTTGATTCGGTTGATGGGGAAAGTAATACGGTCACTGGTTTTGCACGGTTTGATTTTGGTGATGGTGAGACTTTGATTGAGGGTAAATTTACGGCTGATTTGTGTGAATAATAGAAGGAAGGAGTAAATCCTATTCCTTCAGATATAAAAATCTTAAGGGTGGTATGTGTGCCACCCGTTTTTTTGTGATTGTAGCGTGTTATTGTTGCTGATATACTAAATGTAGTTTAACTGCTATTTAGATAATCTCAATGAAATTTAAAATCACTCCATATCCTTATCATCTTTGCATTGCTACTTACCAGTTGCACAGTTCAAAACAGAACAACTGAGTCTATTGCTGAACAAAGAAAAGAAGCCGTCTTTGAAAGGCGTATTCAAGAGAAGATGGAAGCGATTGATACATCTGGGTGGGAGACGTATAGGGACGAGGAATATGAGTATGAATTTAAATATA
>Ga0180007_10000671_pt1 | contig 54249 bp, 53 predicted proteins | sample MM_PC_MetaG_FD_121122 | JGI IMG/M metagenome (GOLD analysis project Ga0180007, IMG submission 121122) | Groundwater microbial communities from the Aspo Hard Rock Laboratory (HRL) deep subsurface site, Sweden - MM_PC_MetaG | ecosystem: Environmental > Aquatic > Deep subsurface > Groundwater...
ATCTTCACGTAGGGATATAACTTATTGTCCCTCTACGGATAGAGAAACAAACCATCAACACCCAAGCTGAGTCCGTATTACAGCGACTCCGCCGGCACAACCAATCCAGATAAGATTTTCAATTTTCACACCGGTTTCCCGGCCCCTCCCTTGAGGGTTTCGCCAGTATACCAGAACATGAATCCGATTGCAACTAAAAAAGGTACGCAAATTTTATGCCAGATAAGATCTGGGGTCATTAGACATGATAGCAAGCTTACAGCCGCCGGCAAAGCTGCTATAAGGTATTTCCTCCAGGTAGATGGTATTGCACAGAACAGTTTGAGCCAAGACACTTAAGGAAATCAACATGTATCTATCCGCAATCTCTTGGACTATATCTTTTCTGACAAACACCTTAGCTTAGATGGATTGTTTCGCCAGAACAGCTTTTTCAACAGAAAGCTGCAAGAAAACTACTCTTGATTTCATGTGCTTTTCGAAAATAGATCACCGAAATTATCAACTGGTTCTGTTGCCCCAATCAGCAGAAATCCAATAGACTCAAGATGCTGGTGATCTTGCCAAACAGCTCTTCTCTTAGCTTTAATGAAAAGTAGATAGCTACATTACGGCATACAATCAAATCATAAAGTTAAGGCATAAGAAATGGCCGATTCAGAGACTGTTGCTAAAATGCCAGAGATTCTCTTAGTGAATCTTTGACCTGCCAGTTGTCTTTGCCGCTCACAAAAAAGCGTTCGAGTAGTTCCTGCGAAACTCTCCCGTTCCACTTAAAAGGGGTTGTAGAATCCCATATTACGGCATCAAGTGTATATCGCAAGATGTCAGCAGCAGATTGTGGCAATCACGCGGTGCAACACCCAGGCCCTGAAGAATCATGGTGATACTATAGACTTCCTGTCCAGTCGAACAGGCGACACTCCAAATATCCAAATTGGACGTTTTGCAGATGATTTGCGAAAACCCGAATATCACGCCTGAATAGCACAATAAATTTTACCTCACAATATTATATTGTTGTTACATCAGACTAGACCTCATGACGGCTGATTCTGAGTTAGCTCTACGCAAAACTCAATTCTTAAAAAATGCGAATGCAAATTCGCAGTGTTTTGAGTAAAGTAGTATAACGACTAAACTTAATCACGAATCGGAAAATATATGTCTGACAGGCAGAAACAGGACACAATCAACAGTTTTCTGGGGGCAACGCGAAAACACATCCAAACCCTGATCGATTACATTCCTCAATTATACCGAAGTCTGAAGCTTCAACAACCAGAACTTGAGCCAGTTAAGCTGCTAGAAAAAATGCCGCTGCAGATTATAGAGGCAAAAGGACTGCCGCTGGTTGCAACTGCTTTCTGTGGTCCCAGCGGCGCCGGAAAAAGCACTATCTTCAACCTCATCACTCAACTTCAAGTGCCGGCGGGAGGAGCTGTTCGCCCAATGACACACACATCACTGGTTGCAGCCCCGGAACAGGCAATCTGTGATGTCGATTTCTCGCGTTTGTTTCCAGGATTCCAGCTTGAGCCCATGGGTGCAACCAGTGACCTGCGCAACCCCGGAGCCCCAAGCGAGCGCCTTTTTTACTGCTCCTATAACAGCGCGCCTGATAACAAGGGGCTCTGGGTTTGTCTAATCGACATTCCAGATTTCAACACTACTCACCGCGAAAACTGGGATAAAGCAGAACAGATGATCGAAAGAGCCGATTCTGTAATATTCACTGTCTACAATGAAGCATACAAAAGCCAGAAAACGTTCGAGATACTTCGCCGGGTTCTTCAACTGAGCGGCAGTGTCACCTACCTGCTGACCAAGATTGATCCGGCAAATTGCCGGGAAAATGCCATCGCAATTCGCGACGATCTGATTATCTGTGCCAGACAGGATGCTGAATTTCAAGGCGGCCGCGCCGATGGCGAAACTCTCGTTGATTTTCTTGAAAAAGCACCATTTTATTACAGCGCCTACGACAATTCGCTGAATTTATCCGGAATTTTGCCGCTAGCCAATTGTAAAGAAGACTTTTTAGACCACATTTTTGGGCAGCAAGGTCTGGCAACCATTCTAAAACGACAGTTACAGACCATTGCTGCCGGCAGAGAACTCTGTGAGAAAACCTGCGAATCAGCACGCCACCTGTATAATATCAACCACCAGAAGTTAGGCGAAGCAGAAGCTCAGCTGCTTGGTGCAGCAACTAGAACAGTTGGCGAGGAGTTTCCTGTCTTCGTTATTATAGAAATGATCAGCAAAATTCTTGAAGAGAACCGACCAAATATTGTTAAACGCCTATTTTTGCCGCTTACCAAACTTGGCTCTGGCCTTCGCAGCGTATTTGACTCTGTGCGCAGCCTGCTGGGTTCGTCAAAAAAGACAGAAGGGGTATATCAGCGCAGTGAGATCGAACGCACGCGCATGCGCAATGAGGTAGACAGGCTGATCGAAGACTGGCGCGGCCTTACCAGCTCTCAGGATCTGCATTACGAAAAATGCCGCCGACAGGCGGATTCCCTGCTAAGTTCAGATCTGCCACCGGTCAGCAGGGAATGGGAAAAGCATGTAGAAATCGAATTGCGCAAATATCTGCAGCAAAACCCTAATCTCTGGATCTGGATTGATGTGATAAAAGAACTGGCAAAAGGCGCTGGAGCCGGTCTAATTGCTGCTGATATCGTAATCGACGGCGGCCTTGGCACCCTCGGCACTCTTAGTGTAATCGGTGGCTGCGGCGCATTGAGCGGCGTATTATCAGAAATTTTCACTCTCATGGGTCTCAGAGAACAAATTAAAAGCGCCAACCGCAAATGGATAGCCGAACGCAGAGAGTCCTACATAAAACATCTTCGTGACAATCTGGCACGCCCCCTGTTTCTAGATAAAATGCTAATAACTGCAGATGAATTGAAGCCAGAGATTATAGCAAGCTGTGAATCAGCCTGCCAGGAACTCAAGGAGATCAGCGCAAAAAATGGAACCCTTTAAAATACAGCTCCTGGTCGAGCGCGCCAAAGAAATAAAAGACAAGGCGGAAGCTCTTAACCGCAACGACGAGTTTGCAAGACTGGAACACAATCTTGAGTTGGCCTGTGAATACAGTAACAGAGAAGAGCAAAGAAGGCCTTTAATCATAACGCTGGCCGGCGGAACCGGAGTTGGGAAATCATACATTTTCAGCTCCCTCTGTGGCGTTGACGGCTTAAGTCCGTCATCACCATCGGTGCGTGGATTCACCCGAAAACTCTATATTAGCGCAAGCGAAGAAGATCGTTGTTTTCTGCCATTTTCCAGCGAAGAGGCTAATTTTGTAGATATCAGCCTGCCTGGCCTTGTGCTGATCGACACGCCAGACCTTGATACCATTCATGCCGAGAACGCCAGAATTGCAAAAAAAACGGTAGCCGCATCAGATATAATCGTCTGTGTAACCACACCAGACAAGCGCTCTGACTTTATAGTTAACCAGAACGTTATTGAGTGGGCCGAACGTAAGCGTTGGTTTTTCGTTATGAATAAAGCCGACACCGCAGACGTGACCAGCGATCAGCTACGCCGCGACTTCATCGGCCGACTTAAGGCGCTGGGGTTTGCAGATTGCAATCAGGCTACCTTTGTATTCAGTGCTAACGACAAGAACTGCAAAGAGTTCAAAAATTTCAGTGATAACATAGTTTCAGCGCGATCATTACTGAGCAATAGGCTTCTCAAGCAGGAAGCCTGCCTGCGCCAGTTCATCCATGCCTTCAATCACGGGCAGATTACCGAACATCTGCTTAAACTGCTGATGGAGCTTAAAAATAGCAGAGAAAGTTTTAAAAGTAGATTGTTAGAGATAGAGAATTCTATCGCCAACTCAGAATCTATTTGCAATGCATCTCAACAGGCTTTTCTTGCCGGGGCATATCTTTCGATGAGTCGGCGACGCAGTTTTTTTCTGTTTCCGTATCTTCTGGTAAACCGTTGGCTGGCTGACGGCAAAGATTTTTCATTTCTGGAGAAAGAAGTAGAACGGGCATACCGCAACAGCAATGCACTCAAAGACTGCTTTATTGACGAGCGCCGCAGCATAGAAGACAAGGGTCTTGCCATGCCGCACGACTACAATGACCAAGATCCTGACTTGTATTACTATTTTCGTGATGCCGGCGCCGACATAAGCCACCAGATCAGAGTCTCAGCGGAGCAAGCAACGAACTCCCAGTTGTTCTCTTTTTACATAGTATTAGCCAACCTTTTGCCGCTTCTGGTTTTGCTTCAGGTCCTCTACCGCGCGATCATCGGCTGGCTGACAGCAGTCTGGCTGCCCACCGACTTTTTCGTGCATGCCCTTTTTATGATACTTGCTGCGACAATACCCGGCTATCTGCTTGTCATAAAAGGCCTGACCAGACTTAGCGACCAGGCGATGGCAAAAGCACCCAGGCGAGATGCAGCTCTGAATCAGCTAAACACCAGAATCGAACAGATCGAAGATATTCTGCAGCTGTCTTCGCAACTCCACTCTTCAGCCGAAAGCGAGCTTAAAAAGATACAGGCTGTATTGCCCGAAAAAAGCTACGGTATAAGCGCCAGCAATTGATTATTCGGACATAAATGGGCGCAACAGATAATAAAAAATCAACAGCGGAACTGATGCCGCGATGAGGTCTATAAAACCAAAGCGAAAGCGTTGATATCTTGTTCTCTGCGCCGAGACCCGATAGCCACGTGCTTCCATTGCCTGGGCGAGTTCGCCAGCTCTTATTACTGCCTGAGTTAGGGTTGGTATCATCAATGGCATTAATGCCGTAGCTGAAGACAACAACCCGCCACCGTTCAGTCGCGCACCGCGAGCAATCTGAGCCATGCGTATGCGTTCTATTTCGCCGAGAATTACGGGGAAAAACCTTACTGCAATAACCATGATAAGAGCAAATTCGCGAGCCGGAAACCCTATCAGGGCCAGGGGTCGGAAACATGCTTCCCAGAAGCAGGTCAGCTCTGATTGAGATGAGATAGTCAAGTAGACGCCAGCAACCAAAAAAACACCAACTATGCGAAGAACTGCTTCAACAGCTAACATAGGGTTGAAACCATCGACGCTAAATCCCTGAATCAGCGCTACAATCACCAGCAGTAAACCTATGCGTCTGATCGACATGATGACATCAAGAAGTGCGACTCCTGAAAGTTTGCAAATCAGCAGGAAGCCAGCAATAATCGTAGCAATGACCGCGCCACTCAGGTTATTAACCGAGAAAAAAATAATTGCCGCAAAAGCCACCGTTCCCTTGGTCAGGGGATTAAGCCGATGTAGCAGACCAGAGCCAGGCTTATAGCTTATCTGCATCTGCCCGCCTCCACTCTTGAATAAATTTATGAACAGCCCCGGCTTCAAGCCTTGGTAAAGCCGGCTTTTCACGAAATGGCGTAACTGCACTACTATACCAGTGTGGCAACGGAAAAAAGTCACTCTCGCTAAGCGCCTGATACAAAAACGTTTCAGGCGTAAACCACAGTCCACAGCCTGAACGCAAATACAGCAACGAGCTGCTGTCTGTCATCAGGGCTTCGGGCTCATGAGTTACAACTATCACAATGTGGTCAGTCGCCATAGCCTTAAGCATATCGGCAAGAGCATGCTGTCCCTTTACGTCAAGTCCTGCCAGCGGCTCGTCGAGCAAAACTACTGGCGGCAAAAAAACAGTACAGGCAGCCAGAGCAAGACGGCGCTTTTCGCCTCCAGACAATTCCAGCGGGTGGCGGTGCCAACAGCATTCAGGGTCAAGCCCCCACTGCTGCAGCCATTTTTTCGAGGTGCACTCAATTTCATCAGGCAGAACACCGCGCATTTTAAGGGCGTATCCAACCTCTTCGCCCACACTGCCGTTAAAAAACAGTGCCTCGGGATTCTGAAAAACCAACGAAATATTACCAGATGGATCAAAAGCTTTATCATCAGCCATTATAGAACCTGAAAATTCTTTATGGAAGCCGGCTATTGTGCGCAAAAGCGTGCTCTTGCCGGAGCCAGCACGACCGACGATCAAATTCAGTTGACCTCGCGTAAAGTTGCCGCAAAGATTATCAAGCAACGTAGCGCTGCCATACTTAACCTTGATATTATTCAGTTTTAGTTCAGTTACATGACTGGCCATAGACCCGATCCAATATTCTAACTGAGGCTTCTACGCCAAACATCCTGTAAAGACACCAATCATGAGTATCAACATCGGGTTCCCCCAAAAGGCAGAAATCAGATGTGCAACAACAATGATGCATTTATTATGGGTGTTCGGCCAACATCAGACTCTCAAATTTCCATGATTCAGGAAAATTAAAGTGTTCGTGAACATCATTGTCAGCCATCTTAAACTCATCCCGCACGCCGTTAAAAATAAGTTTGCCGGCTTTAAAACCAAGAATGTTCTCGAACCTGGTGAGATCTTCGGCAAGTTGTGAAATTATTACCACACCAAGACCGTGGTGATGAACAAATTCGTCGATTATCTTCCAGAAGTCCAGACGCGCCCAAGGGTCCAGATGGGAAGTTGGTTCGTCAAAGATCACCCATGCCGGTTCCATCACCATCACAGAAGCAATGCACAAAAGCTGTTTTTGACCACCAGAAAGGCTGGTCACCGGCTGACGCAAAAGACTGGTCAGGCCAAAACGCTCTGCCGTCGAAACAATACGATGATGCATTACTTCGTGACTGAGTCCCAAATTTTCGAGCCCAAAAGCCAAATCCTCTTCTACGGTAGTGCCTACAATCTGGTTCTCTGGGTTCTGAAAAATCAACCCGGCCAAAAAACCTGACTGATGTAGCTGTTGGTATGGATTCTGGCCTTCAACATCCAAATTGCCTGCATTGGCCGGAATCAGCCCGGCAATGAGCTTGGCGACAGTCGACTTGCCACTGCCGTTGCCACCAACTATACCGTTGATTCTGCCCTTATTAAGCGAAAAAGAGACCTCCTTCAGTTCGAAGGAGGTCTCTGATTTATCTTTGTACCAGAAAGAAACCTGGTCAAAAACGATCATCTCGAATGCTACCCAATCAATGGGTAAATTCGATTATTGCCATTTCAGCATTGTCACCACGGCGATTACCAAGCTTATAAATTCGGGTATAGCCACCGGGAATGCTTTCAAATCTAGGGGCGATGCGGTTTACCAGTTTAGTGACAGTACCCTCAACCCTGAGAATTTTCTGAGCATTTTTACGCTCTTTTACAATTTCCTTGCCATCTTTGCCTTTGGTGGTTCTTGTGCAGGTGGCAGGAATGTAATCAACGATGAATTCCGGTTTTGGATTCTTTTCGGGATCTGCGAGATACTTTTCAGCAGCTTCACGAGTCTCTTTGCTTAGATTTGAAATATAGCGCTTGATTTCATTTCTGCCAAGAATTTCGCGATCATCGCAACCGTGGAAGAAATTCTCAAGCAGGGTTATTTTAGAAGATCTGAGACCTCTGGTCTGAGCTTCGTCTTCGCCTTTGATCACTCGATATTTCTTGGCAATCGTCACTGCTTTTTCGATCTCACGACGCAGGTCTTTTGCCTTCTGCAGGGTAGTTTCGATTCTTTCGTATTTTACAAGTGAGGTACAGAGAGATCTAAGCAACGCTTTGCGCTGATGCGATTCTCTTCCAAACTTGCGGCCTGATTTCATATGTCTCATTCGTCATTACCTCCGGCGGTATCGTCATCGGGTAGACCCAGACTAAACTGACTGAGTTTCTCCCGGACTTCTTTAAGCGACTTCTTACCAAAGTTCTTAATTTCGAGTAGTTCAGAAACTTTCTTGTTTACCAGTTCTCCAAGTGATTGGATACCAGCTTTCTTGAGGCAATTCCGTGAGCGTACTGAAAACTCGAGATCCTTGATCAGGATATCATGATGACCCTTTTGTGGTGCTTCCTGTTTCTGGGCAGAAATCATCACCAATTCTTCCTTGTGAGTCGGCAGTTTCTTGTCTTCGACAATTTCTTCTTCCAGAGCCTGGAAGAGATCAACATGCGCTCGGAGGAATTTGGCTGCAAGCTCCACTGCTTCGGCGGGCTGCATGCTGCCATTGGTCCAAAGTTGGAGGGTGAGCTTGTCAAAATCAATGTTCTGACCAACACGCGCGTCTTCAACGTTGTACATTACTCTGGTCACTGGCGAAAACTGTGAATCGACGAGAATGGTACCTATTGGCTGATTAGCGTCTTTGTGATTATCAGCAAGAACATAACCACGTCCACGCTTGAAGGTAATCTCCATGCCAAGGGTGATATCACCAGTAACCTGGGCGATATGCATATCTTCATCAATAACCAGCAGGTCGGAATGCTCAGGAAGATCAGCAGCAGTAACGTCAGCCGGTCCTTTAATGTCAAGGCGAAGAGTTATCGGCTCTTCTTCTTCTACATTCACTATGAGCTTTTTAAGATTGAGAACAATGGCGGTAACATCTTCAACAACGCCTGGAATGCTGCAGAATTCATGAAGAACTCCGTCTATTTTAACACCACTTACGGCTGAACCGGGCAGTGAAGCAAGAAGCACTCTGCGAAAAGCGTTACCAAGAGTCTGGCCATAACCTCTTTCAAGGGGTTCAAGAGTAATGATGCCATGATTAGGGCTTTCGCCCTCGGCATATTTAATTTTGGGTCGGTTAATTTCAATCACGCGAACTAGCCTCCTATTAATGCTTAGCGGGAGTAGAATTCAATTATCAGATGTTCCTGAATCTTCGGATCAAGCTGTGAGCGTTCCGGCAGAGCAACAAACTTGCCCTTGAGTTTCTCTCGATCGAGTTCAAGCCAGGCGCTTGAATCGCGGCCGGAAGTAATTTCGAGTGCATCTTTGATCTGATTCTTGATCTTGCTACTTTCGCGAATTGCGATAACATCACCAGCTCTGAGTTGAACGCTGGGGATATTGCACTTGTGACCGTTAACTTCGAAGTGACCCTGAGTTACCCACATTCGGGTCTGGGCACGAGACATACCAAAACCGAGGCGAAAAGCGACGTTGTCAAGGCGTGTTTCGAGCTGATGAAGGAGGTTAGTACCAGTATTACCAGTTTTGCGATTAGCTACTTCATAATATTTACGGAACTGTTTTTCAAGAACCCCGTAAGCTTTTCTGACTTTCTGCTTGGCACGAAGTTGAACTTCGTAACCAGTAGTCTTTTTGCGCATCTGCTGATTACCATGCTGACCGGGAACGGTAGCGCGGCGTTTAAATGCACACTTTTCTGTAAAACAGCGTGCACCTTTGAGGAAAAGTTGATCGCCTTCTCGGCGACAAATTCTACAAACTGAACCAATATATCTAGCCATTTTGAACTACCTCCTCAGACGCGGCGTCGCTTGGGTGGGCGACAACCATTGTGCGGAATCCCGGAAACATCTTTGATAGCCGTGACTGACAGACCATTGGTCTGCAGTGCGCGAATAGCAGATTCGCGGCTCATGCCGGGTCCTGATACGAACACTTCAATTTCTCTCATACCAAATTCAAGTGCCCGTTTGGCAGTGATTTCAGCAGAAACCTGTGCAGCGTAAGGGGTAGATTTTCTGGAACCTCTAAAACTATTTGATCCAGAGGATGACCAGCATAGAACATTACCGCTCATATCGGTAATGGTAACAATGACATTGTTAAAAGTGGACTGAATATGTGCCTGACCTCTAGCAACGATTTTCTTTTCGCGCTTTTTCGTCCGGACTTTGGACTTAACTCCTGATTTCGCCATTTTGTGCTCCTTAAATCAGTTTACATCCTTTAGGAAGGAATAAATTACTTACAATCGTTTATAAATTATTTCTTTCTAATCGCTTTTCTCGGACCTTTGCGGGTGCGAGCATTAGTTTTGGTTCTCTGACCGCGAACGGGCAAGCCCTTGCGGTGTCTGAGACCACGATAGCAACCGATTTCCATCAATCGCTTGATGCTCATCGATACTTCACGTCTGAGATCGCCTTCAACGCGATGTTCTGAATCAATAACCTTCTTGATCGCAGAAATTTCGTTTTCGGTCAGATCTTTAACTCGGGTGTCTGGGTTGATATTGGTTTGCTTGAGAATAACAACTGCAGTAGGTCTGCCAATCCCATAGATATAGGGAAGAGCTGCCTCAACGCGCTTGTTATTAGGCAGATCAACGCCTGCGATACGTGCCATAATTTTCCTCCTGAATCTTAGCCCTGTCGCTGTTTGTGTCTGGGGTTTTCACACAGAACACGGATTATTCCACGACGTTTAATAATTTTACACTTTTCACAAATTTTCTTTACAGATGCCCTGACTCGCATATTTTTCCTCCTGCGTGCTGATTTTACCGTTTGCCCTGGACTTATTTGAAACGATAAACGATGCGCCCTCGGGTCAAATCATAGGGTGTCAATTCTACGGTAACCTTGTCGCCCGGAAGAATACGGATATAATGCATGCGCATCTTGCCGGAAATGTGGGCGAGTACTAAATGCCCATTTTCAAGCTCTACCTTGAACATGGCGTTTGGAAGAGGCTCTACTACCTTTCCGTTGACCTGGATGGTATCACCTTTGCTCATTTTTTGACTTCTAACCCTTTCTTTAACCCGCTTGGCAGGTCGATGTGAGAATAACTGGCCCCCGAGAGGTAATGGCCACTGTGTGCTCGAAATGTGCGGACAAAGCACCGTTTGCCGTTATCGCTGTCCAGCCATCCTGCTTTATGGCTATCTCGGGGCTACCGAAGGTGGCTATGGGTTCAATTGCAAGCACCATTCCAACTTCGAGCCGCGGCCCCCCGATGGAGGATCCGAAGTTGGGAACTGGTGGTTTTTCGTGAAGGCTCCTGCCTATCCCATGACCAACAAATCGCTTAACCACTGACAAATTACCAGTCTCAATGACTTTCTGAATGCTTTGTGAAATTTTTCCCAAAGTTTCGCCGGCAATACAATTACGAATTCCCGTGATCAGAGCAGTCTTTGTAGTAGCCAGCAGACGAGCTATTTCCAGGGGAACTTCTTCTCCCAGATAAACCGTCTCGGCCATGTCTGCGTAGAAGCCTTTACGTTTGATTCCAATGTCGATCTTTACCAGGTCGCCCTGGCGCATAATGCGGGTCGCCGATGGAATGCCGTGTACGACTTCTTCGTTGAGACTGATACAAATTACCCCCGGAAAACCTCTATAGCCGATAAACGCTGATTCAGCGCCGACCGCCTCAATTTCTTCGCGAGCAATTTCTGCCAGTTGCAGAGTCGAAACACCGGGTTTGGCCTGAAGCTTGACTCTAGTGAGAACAGCCGCCAATAAACGGCCGTTTTCCTGCATCAGTTCAACTTCCTCATTAGTTTTCAAGGAAATCAAGCTAATTCAGGCTATCAATTATATCACAGATTTCTGAAAAAATCATCTCTATTTTATTATTTCCATCAACGGTGTACAACTTTTTTTGCTTCTGATAAAAATCTATCAGTGGTGAAGTCTGATCGTGGTACACTTTGAGACGGTTGAGAATGACTTCTTCGGAGTCGTCCTTGCGCTGATATAGCTCTCCCTGGCAGCGATCACAAACCCCGTCAACCTTTGGTTTAAGAAATTCGAGGTGATAACTGGCGCTACATCCACGGCAAATACGCCGTGCTGTAAGGCGACCTAGCAATGCTTCGTCAGGAACGATCATGGCAACTACTCCAGAGAGTGGCATGCCACGGCTTACAAGCGCTTTTTCAAGAGATTCGGCTTGAGCAACAGTGCGGGGAAAACCATCGAGAATGAAACCATCACGACAGTCATCACCAGAAAGTCGATCAAGAAGTATGTCAACGACCAGAGCATCAGGCACCAATGCTCCGGACGCCATGTATCCCTTTACCTCGTCTCCAATGGAAGAACCTGATGAGACAGCAGCTCTCATCAGGTCTCCAGTGGATAACTGAGGTATGGAATACTTATCTACGATCATCTTGGCCTGGGTGCCTTTGCCGGCACCCGGAGGACCAAGAAAAATCAGATTAAGATTCCTTTTACTCATCTCAAGCCCTTTTTCTTCATGAAACCTTCATAATGTCTGGTTACCAGATGTGATTCGAGCTGACGCATGGTATCCATGGCAACACCGACCACAATCAGCAGCGCTGTGCCGCCAAAGTAAAAGTTTACATTCATGACCATTATGAGGAAATTGGGAACAATTGAGACTACAGCCAGGAAGATGCCGCCGGCCAGAGTAACTCTGGAAACGGTTCTTTCAAGAAATTCTACGGTTTTCTGACCAGCGCGAATGCCGGGTATGAAGCCGCCGTATTTTTTCATGTTATCAGCAAGATCCTGAACATTGAAAGTGATGGCTGTGTAGAAATAGGTGAAGAATATGATCAGAGAAATATAGATCAGTATGTAAGTCACACTGTTATAGGTGAAAATATTCAGAAGCCAGAAGACGAAAGGATTCTTAACAGCTTCTTGCATCGATTCCAAGCTTTGTATCCAGCTCAATATCATCGCAGGAAACATCAAGATCGAACTAGCGAAAATAACCGGAATAACGCCAGCTTGATTTACTCTCAGAGGGATGTAAGTATTCTGACCACCGTATACACGGCGCCCAACTACACGTTTGGCATATTGTACCGGGATCTTGCGCACACCGTCCTGAACATATACGATCCCCATGATGGTAATAACACTGAATACCAACAGAAAAACAGTCTTAACAACATCATGAGCATCACCACTGAACAGGGCAATCTGCTGAATAACAGCTTCAGGCAGACCGGCGAGAATACCAGCAGTAATCAGGATAGAAATACCGTTACCGATACCTCTTGCTGTCATCTGCTCTCCCAGCCACATGATAAACGCGGTTCCGGCAGTCAGCGTGATAACCGCCATCAGCTTAAAACCAATACCAGGATTAGGAACAACCCCGTATCTTTCAAGCATGAAACTGATACCTAATGCTTGCAAAGCGCCTATCAAAACTGTTCCGTATCTTGTATACTGGCTGATCATCTTACGACCTTCTTCGCCCTCTTCCTTGGAGAGATGTTCGAAGTAAGGGATAACATAAACAAGCAGCTGCATGATAATAGATGCGTTGATGTACGGTGCGATCCCGAGCGCAAAGACCGAAAAGCGTCTCAGCGCGCCACCTGAAAACATGTTCAGGAAGCTGAACAACTCAGATGAAGGAAGATTCTGAGTGAGAAGTTTGGCGTCGACACCCGGTGTCGGAATATGAGTTCCGACACGGAATACGAGGATCATGCCAAGAGTGAAAAGAATACGATTCCGGAGTTCCGGAATCCTCATGGAGTTTGACAGGCTCTGAAGCAATTAGATCACCTCCGCTTTTCCACCGGCTTTTTCAATTTTGTCCTTAGCGGAATCTGAAAATTGATTGGCCTTAACGGTAAGGGGCTTGGTTATTTCGCCTCGAGCAAGAACCTTTACAGGGTACTTGAGGTTTTTAATAAGACCTTTTTCCATCATCTTATCGAGAGTTACTTCGGCGTTGGCATCAAATGCCAGTTCAAGCGCTGCTACGTTTACAAGTGTGAATTCAACTTTGTGTGGACTGGTGAAACCGCGCTTGGGCATAATGCGTGTAAAACGCATCTGGCCGCCTTCAAAACCAGCATAAGGATGAACCTTACTGCCGCGTCCGAGCTGACCGTCATGACCCCTGGTGGCCTGGTTTCCCATGCCGGAGCCTTTACCGCGGCCCACTCTCTTACGTTTTGTGGTAGACCCTTTGGCCTTTTTAAGATTACCAAGATTCAACATTTCAAGGTCTCCTTACTTTACTTCGACCCAGCGCTGAACCTTGTCGAGCATACCCAGAATCTGAGGAGTTGTCACTTGTTCAACTTCCTGTTGCATTCTGCGAAGGCCGAGGGCTCTGAGGGTCTTGATCTGACGCTGGGAGGCGCCAATCATGCTTTTGATCAGTTTAATTGTCACTTTTTTTTCTGTCATGGTATTTCTCCTTAGCCGTTGATGACCTGGGCGGGAGTGATGCCACGATGCTTGGCTACAGCATCCACACCACGCATTTCGCGCAGAGCATTCATAGTGGCCTTGGCCATGTTAACAGGGTTCTTTGAGCCAATGCGCTTTGCCAGGACGTCTTTCACGCCTAGAGCTTCAAAGATCGCACGAACTGCGCCGCCGGCAATAACGCCTGTGCCTGGTGCAGCTGGCTTGATGATGACCTGAGAAGAACCGAAACGACCCAGATATGGGTGAGTAACGGTTTCTTTGTTCATTGGAATCAGCACCATAGCTTTGCGAGCCTTTTCCAGGCCTTTGCGAACCGCATCCGGAACAGCTTTAGCTTTTCCGATAGCTATTCCAACTTTACCCTTCTGATCGCCTACGCAAACCAGAACTGAAAAGCCGAAATGTCTACCACCTTTAACGGTTTTGCTGACGCGATTAACAGAAATAATTTTTTCGGTGAATTCGTTTTCTATAACCTGGTCACGCTGACGACCACCACGGCGAAAACGAGGATTTCCTTGTTCGTTCATCTGGTTTTCCTCCTAGAATTTCAAGCCAGCGGCTCTGGCGCCTTCGGCCAGTTCCTTGACGCGACCATGATACTTGTAACCGCCCTTGTCGAATACGACGGCAGAAACGCCTTTAGCCATAGCTCTTTCGGCCAGTTTCTGACCAATAGTTTTGGCGCCGTTCTTATTGCCACCAGTTGTGGTGCCGCGAAGATCCTTGTCGAGAGAACTGGCCATTGCTATGGTCTGACCAGTTTCGTCATCGATGACCTGAGCGTATACGTGCTTCAGGCTGCGGAAAACGGCAAGTCTGGGCTTCTGAGCGGTACCGGACAAATAAAATCTGCTGCGTTCGTGACGCCGCTGACGCATTTCCTGTTTACCGAGTTTCATATTTTACCTTCCTTTACTGCCTTAAGCTGCAAGTTTCTTGCCGACCTTGATGCGTACATTTTCGCCGAGGTATCTGATACCAGCGCCGTCTTTGTAGTGCTTGGGCGGTCGAATTTTCCTGATTTCAGAAGCAGTCTGACCAACAGCTTCTTTATCAACGCCGTTAACGTATACCTTATTACCTTCAACTTTGAGAGTAACAAAGGCTGGTGCTTCATATATTACGGGGTGCGAATAACCAACGTTAAACTGGATCTTGCTATCACCCTGATTCTGAGCTTTGTAACCAACACCGACGATTTCCAGGCCTTTGGTATAACCAGTGTGGACGCCAATAACCATGTTGTTTACAAGAGCTCTGACCAGACCGAATTTCGCTCTGACAGTTTTAGGGCTGTTCTCGGGAATAGAACAGACGATTTTGTCTTCTTCATGGTTGATCTTAACTTCGCCGGGCAGGTCTCTGCTGATCCGGCCTTTAGGACCTTTGGCAGAAAATACAGTGCCAGTGATGTTAATTTCAACACCTTTGGGAACTATTACAGGTTGTTTACCAATTCTTGACATGTCTATTCCTCCAATTACCAGACGTGGCAGATAACTTCGCCGCCGACACCGGCTTTGCGGGCTTCTTTATCTGTCAAAACACCCTTGGAAGTGGTGAGAATGGAAATGCCAAGTCCGCCGAGAACCTTGATGATCTCTTCCTTGCCAGAATATTCTCTGCGGCCAGGTTTAGAGACTCTTTTGATTCCTTTAAGAATCTGACAATTCTTTTCACCATACTTCAGGAAAACTTTCAGATTGAATTTATTCTGAAATTTGTAATAACGGAAATCCCGAATATAGCCTTCTTTTTTGAGGATCTTAGCGATCTCTATCTTCATCTTAGAAGAAGGCATTTCAACGCTTTCATGCTTAACCATGTTGGCATTCCGGATTCGAGTCAGCATATCGCCAATGGGATCTGTCATACTCATATCTTAGTCTCCTTTACCAACTTGATTTAGTAACGCCGGGAATTCTGCCAACAGAAGCGAGATCCCTGAAGCATATTCGACACATCTGAAATTCTCTCATATAGCCGCGCGGCCGACCGCAAAGATGGCAGCGATTATAGGCGCGGGTAGAGAATTTGGGAGTCTTCTTCCACTTTTCTACAAGTGATTTCTTAGCCATAACAACTCCTTAATTATTCTACGCTTTTTTAGCGACGATCTTGCGGAACGGCATGCCCATCATTTCCAGCAATTCCAGTGCTTCACCGTCGTTATGAGCGGTGGTTACGATTGTAATGTTCATACCTTGAACTTTATCTACTGAATCGTATTGGATTTCGGGAAATACGAGCTGTTCCTGAAGACCAAGACTGTAGTTGCCACGACCGTCAAAAGCCTTCTGAGAGAGACCACGAAAGTCTCTGATGCGGGGGACGACTATAGTAAACAATTTGTCCAGGAAATAGAAGCATCTATCGCCCCGGAGAGTAACACGGCATCCGATTGGAACGCCTGCGCGCAGCTTGAAGTTGGAGATTGACTTCTTAGCCTTGGTGATTACCGGCTTTTGACCGGCGATAGTTGTAAGTTCTCTGGTAGCGGCTTCGAGAAGTTTAGCATTCTGAGTAGCTGCGCCAACGCCCATGTTGATAACCACTTTGGTTACCTTTGGGACTCTCATCGGGTTTCCATATTTGGAAACCAGCTTTGGAGCGATTTCTTTCAGATACTTTTCCTTCAGCCTTGGGAGAGACTTTGGCCCCTTTGGCTCCTTAGAGGGAGCTGCCTTTGCGGGGGCTGCCTTTTCTGTCTTTGCCATGCCGAAACTCCTTATGATATCTTTTCCTGAACAAGTTCAGGTTACTTACTTGCGGCCGAGGGGCTCGTTAGTTTTTACACACACACGGTTCTTTTCTTCGCCCTGCTTGATGATCTTGGCATGGGTGAGTTTTGAGCCGTCTGGAGTGAGAAGTCCAAGTCTGCCAACGGCAATCGGAGCTTCTTTTTCAATGATCCCACCCTTACCCACGTTTTTACTGGGTCGGGTGTGTCTCTTCATAAAGTTAATGCCTTCAACGATTGCGCAGCCCTTCTCTGAAGTTACAGAGAGAACACGGCCTTTCTTGCCTTTATCGTCACCGCTGAGAACAACCACCTGGTCGTCTTTCTTGATGTGGGGCTTTGCAACGGCCCGTCTGGCTTTAATCTTCTTGTGCATCTTATCGCTCCCTTAAAGTACTTCGGGTGCCAAAGAGACTATCTTCATGAACTGTTTTTCGCGAAGTTCTCTGGCTACCGGCCCGAAAATGCGTGTGCCACGCGGATTATTTTCGTTATTGATGATAACAGCAGCATTGTCGTCGAAACGAATGAAGCTGCCGTCGGCGCGACGAGTTTCTTTTTTTGTGCGAACGATAACAGCTTTAACAACTTCTTTTTTCTTGACGGTTCCGTCCGGGATCGCGTCTTTAACAGAAGCAACAATTACATCGCCTACTCGGCCGAAAGATCTGCCACTGCAACCGGATACGCGGATGCATAGCAATTTTTTGGCGCCGGAGTTATCAGCAACTTTTAATACAGTTTCTTGTCTGATCATTGCTGTTCTCCTTTTTCTGCAACTGCAACGTCGGCCTTAACGATTTCGCGCACGACCCATTTTTTGGTCCTGCTAACAGGTCTGCACTCTTCGATGCGTACCATATCGCCGACCTTGCACTTTTCTTCAGGGTCATGTACCAGAAATCTGGTGTGACGCTTGATGTATTTTTTGTAGCGGGGATGCTGAATTATGCTTTCGATTTCAACCTTGATGGTTTTTTCGGTGCTGTCAGCAACAACCTTGGCAACGCGGCTGCGTCGTATTACTTTAGTGTTTTCCATTGTTTACTCCTGCTTAAAAAGGAAGCCGACCAGCGGTCAGTTCACGCTGCAGAACTCTTATGTTTTCGAGTTCGCGCAGTTTTGCCCGCTTGTTTTCCTTGATTGTGGCGATCTGAGAAGCATCATTTAATCCCATTTCAGACAATTTGTCAAGAAACTTCTTTCTAATTGTACACTTAGGATCTTTCAGACGCTTAGAAGCTGCTCGTAGCTGGGCTTCGTCTTTGCCGCTTGAATCTTTGAGCTTTTTAGAGATTTCGCCGCGGATATTCTTGAGCAGCTCGGAAACCCTTTTGTCGCAGTTTGTGCGAATTTCCTGGTTTACCTTGCGTGCCTTGATTGACAAACGTGCTTTCAGCCTGGCAATCTTTTCGGAGAGAGGCGTCTTTGTGGTGTCGATCTTTTCTTCCTTGAGAAGCGCATTGTATTCGCTTTTCAGCATGTCAAAGATTCTGGCCTTTTCCATGCGGGTCAGGTAAGTTTTGGCCCTGGCAATATTTCGGCGCACCAGGCTGATGCGTGAAGGATTGGCCAACTGACCTGTTACAGCCTGAAACCTCAGGTTGAAAAGTTCTTCCTTATAGTGTTTATATTTTTCTTCGAGTTCCTGCTCGTTGAGTTCAGAAAAATCTTCTCGATTCTTCATTTTTCACCTTCCTGATTACATGTTGTTAGTTACAACCTGGCAGCGGATCGGGAGCTTGTTTGCGGCCTGGTTGAGAGATTCGATAGCGATGTTTTCGGGTACACCTTCAAGTTCAAACAGAATCTTGCCGGGTTTAACTACTGCAACCCAGAATTCCGGAGCGCCTTTACCCTTACCCATACGAACTTCGAGAGGCTTTTTAGATACTGGTTTGTCCGGGAAAATGCGAATCCACATTTTGCCGGCACGCTTGACGGTGCGGGTGATAACCTTACGGGCTGCTTCTATTTGAGCACTGGTAATCCAATGCGGATCCATGGCCTGAAGTCCGAAGGAACCGAATGCCAGGTATTTGCCGCCCTTGGCCAAACCCTTCATTCTGCCACGGTGCTGCTTGCGATATTTTGTCCTTGCTGGTATCAACATGAGTGGTTTCCTCCTTACTTCCTGTTGCTTGTCGGAGTGTTGCTGCCGGTAGTGGTATTTTCACGACCATACAGATGTGCTTTGCCAATTTTTTCGCCCTTGAATATCCAAACCTTTACGCCAACACAACCAAAGGTGGTGATAGCGGTATCGGTTGCATAGTCAATCTCGGCACGCAAAGTGTGTAGAGGAACACGACCTTCGCGAACCCATTCGCGACGAGCAATTTCGGCACCGTTCAGACGGCCTGAGCAGAGAATTTTGATCCCTTTGGCACCAGCACGCATAGCACGGCTGATTGTCTGTTTTGTGGCACGGCGATGTGAAACGCGGCGCTCTAGCTGCATTGCGATACTTTCGGCGATAAGCTTGGCATCAACATCGGGTTGTTTGATTTCCTGAATGTTGAGAAATACTGATTTACCGGTGAGGTCTTCGAGTTCCTTCTTCAGAATCTCAACCTTGTCTCCACCACGGCCAATGATTACGCCAGGCTTAGCAGTATGAATAGTAATGCGTATCTTGTTGTTAGACTTGCGTTCGATTTCGATTTTGCTGATGCCTTCGCGGCGGAACTGCTTTTTATCGATGAATTCGCGAACCTTAACATCTTCGAGTACGAATTTGGCGTAGTCTGCGCGTTTGGCGAACCATCTTGAATCCCAGGTCCTGGTGATGCCAAGTCGAATTCCAATTGGATTAATCTTCTGGCCCATTATTCATTACCTCCGGCTGGTTTGGTGGTCTTTTTAGCAGTGGTTTTCTTGGCTGCAGCCGGTTTGGCAGCAGCAGCTGGCTTACTGGAGGAAGGCTTGGCGGCAGTCTTTTTAACTGTCTTTTTGGCACCTGCTTCAGAAGTCTGAGCACTTACGGCAAACTTGGCCATTGAGAATTTTTCACGCAGAACAATAACAGCGTGTGAGGTTCTTTTGCGAATGCGATTGGCGCGACCGCGAGCACGAGCCATGAATCTCTTCATAGTAGCGCCACCGTCAATGGTGATCTTGGCGACATAGAGGTCGTCAGCGCGAAGATCATGGTTGCTGCCAGCATTGGCAATAGCCGATTTGAGAAGTTTAAGTAGAGTTGGAGCGCCGCCCTTCTGCATGAACTGCAGAGTAGCAAGTGCTTCGTCTACGTTTTTGCCACGAATTACATCAGCGATGAGTCTGAGTTTTTTCGGGCTGGAGCCGATGTTTCTCAGAACTGCTCTTGGCATGTCAAGAAGATCGATAAGTCTGGATTTTTCTTTCCAGTCCAGTTCGCCCACTTTGGGGTACACCTTTTCGAACTTGCCATTTGGCTGAAGCTGGCGATTATACAGACCGGCCTTGGTCAGAACAGTTTCGATTTTGGCGCGGCTGTTTTTAGTGTCAAGGCCTTTGATCATACGCAGGCCGTTGAACAGATCAACGTCATCGGGAATGGTTACACCAACAAGTCGTAACATTCTTATTTCTCCTTCCCTATTTAAGCTTGGTAGCTTTTTCGCCAGCATGAGCCCTGAAGGTTCTTGTTGCTGCGAATTCGCCAAGCTTGTGGCCAACCATGTTTTCTGTAATGAAAACTGGCACGTGTTTTCTACCATTATGAACGGCGATGGTGTGTCCAACCATTTCTGGGTAAACGGTTGAAGCTCTAGACCAAGTCTTGAGCTGGCGCTTTTCACCGGCCTGATTCATATCATGAACTCTTTTGAGCAATCTTACACAAACAAATGGAGCTTTTTTAGCCATTGGTAATCTCCCTTACTTCTTGCAACGCGAAATGATGTACTTGCTGGACTGGTTCTTTTTCTTTCTGGTTTTATAACCCTGAGCAGGTGTCCCCCAGAGAGATACTGGTGTGCGGCCGCGACTGGAGCGAGCTTCACCACCACCGTGCGGGTGATCACACGGGTTCATTGCAGAACCTCTGACGAATGGGCGAATTCCCATCCATCTTTTGCGTCCGGCCTTGCCCAAGGTAACATTCATGTGATCTGAGTTACCAATTTTGCCAAGGGTTGCACGGCAATCAATGAGAATCATTCTCATTTCGCCTGAGGGCATGTTGATCTGGGCGTATTTGCCTTCTTTACCAACGAGCTGTGCGCAAGCACCTGCAGATCTGGCGATCTGAGCACCTTTGCCCGGCTTCATTTCGATACTGTGGATGGTAGAGCCCAGGGGGATATTTTTGAGAGGGAGAGTGTTACCGGGCAGAATGTCAGCATTCACGCCACTTTCGATAACATCGCCTACTTTGATACCTTCGTGGGCAAGAATGTAGCGCTTTTCGCCATCACGGTAATTAACCAGCGCGATGCGACAAGTGCGGTTGGGATCATATTCGATAGTTGCAACAGTGCCGGGAACGCCGTCTTTGTCGCGCTTGAAATCGATGATACGGTAAATGCGTCTTGCACCACCACCCCTGTGTCTCAGGGTAACATGTCCATGATGGTTGCGACCAGCAGTTGTCTTGAGCCACTCACACAGCGGCTTATGAGGTTTGTCAGTGGTGATATCATCAACGCTGTAAGCGGTCATGAAGCGGCGAGACGGCGTGGTTGGCTTATAACTCTTGATACTCATAACTTTCTCCTATTCCTGCACTCAGGCAATTCCTTCAAAGAATGGGATTGAATCGCCTTCTTTGAGGGTAACGATGGCTTTTTTCCATGTAGAAGTGTAGCCATGAAAAACTCCGCGGCGCTTAGGCTTTCTTACTACGTTCAAAGTGTTTACCTTGTTCACGGTAACTTTAAAAAGCACTTCAATTGCGTCTTTAATTTGACTCTTGTTGGCGCTTTTGGCGACCTTGAACTGATAAATGCCTTCGCCCATGCGATCATAGCTCTTCTCAGAAACGATTGGCTGAATTACGATATCCTGAGGTGCTTTCATTTTACGAGTACCTCCTCGAGCATTTTCACTGCTTTATCATTAATGGCTATATTGCCAAACTTAAGCATGTCAACAACGTTAACGTTCATCGGAGTTACAACCTTCACATTGTAAAGGTTGGAAACCGCACGGCGGGTATTCTCAGAAATCTCAGGAACCACGAACAGAACCTTTTTGAGTTTGTGTGATTCGAGGAAAATTCTAACATCTTTAGTTTTGCCAGTGGCAAATTCAAGATTTTCAACAACGCGTACGGTGCCGGCATTGGCAAGTTCAGTGAGAACGCCAATGATAGCGCGGTCAACGACCTTTTTGGGTGGGCGATGATCGAATATTCTCGGCTTGGGTCCAAATGCCTGACCGCCACCTGGGTGCAGAGGAGACTTGATGTCATGCTGTCTCGCACGGCCGGTGCCTTTTTGCTTGAACAACTTTCTGGTGCTGCCAGCTACTTCGCTTCTGGTTTTGGTAGAAACAGTACCCTGGCGCTCATTGTTTAGCTGAGCTTTTACCACATCGGTGATGGTCTGAGGATGTGCCTTAACAGCAAATACTCTTTCATCAAGATTTACTGAACCGCTGGCGGTTCCATTCATTTTAAAAATTTTGGTTTCCATGATTTCCTCCGTTCCTTAAGCCTGACGTCTGATAATAACCAGACCGTTCGCGGCTCCAGGGATGGAACCCTTTACCAGCAGAAGATTCTTCTGCTCGTCAACCTTAACGATCTTCAGACCTTTTACAGTCTTGCGTACATTACCCATTTGACCAGGCAGCTTTTTGCCTTTCCAGGTTCTTGATGCTTGAGTACCAGAACCGCAGGAACCGGTCGCGCGTGCACGATCGGACTGACCGTGTGTCGTCATTGCTCCGCTGAAGTTATGACGCTCCATTGCGCCGGAAAAACCTTTACCCTTGCTGGTTCCAGTGACACTTACCTGGTCACCTTCTTTAAACATTGAAACATTGATTTCGGTGTTCGGCTCAATGCCTTCAAGTTCGTCAGCGGGCAAGGTTCTTACAAAACGGAATGGTTTAACACCGGCTTTTTCAAAGCTCATGCGCAGAGGTTTGTTAAGCAAACGCTTAACTGCTTCAGGTCTGATCTCACGATAACCAACCTGAACACTGCTGTCGCTTTTTCTGATAATAGTGCAGGGGCCCACACTGATTACGGTTACTGGAACTACATTTCCATCATCTGTAAAAATCTGGGTCATACCAACTTTGGTACCCAATATTGCCTTAACGCCCATTATTATTTCCTCCTGATTTCCTTCCGATTACAACATCTTAATTTCGATGTTTACGCCGGAGGGAAGGTCCATGTTCATGAGAGAATCAACTGTCTGGCCTGACGGGTTATACAGGTCGATGTTGCGCTTGTGAATTCTCATTTCGAACTGCTCGCGCGCATCTTTGTTAACGAAAGGCGAGCGAAGAACTGTGTATTTCCGGAGCTCGGTCGGTAAGGGGGTCGGCCCGGAAATTTTAGTTCCATTACGTTTTACGGTGTCACAGATTCTGGCCACTGACTGGTCAAGAAGACGATGATCAAAAGCCTTCAGAGACAACCGCATCTTCTGTTTAGCCATTGTAAAATCCTCCTTGGATTTTAGTAAGAAATTGATGTTCGATGATTAGTTATCGCCGGCCATCATTTGCTGCGGCGCCTGGCCGTAGCCAAACACGCCAAGAATACGTTCTGTTACAGACTTGGGGGCTTCATCATAGTGTAACAACTCCATGGTGAAGGTGGCGCGCCCCTGCGACAGTGATCGCAGCTGGGTTGAATAACCAAACATATCGGAAAGCGGCGCATGACAGTCAATTACTCTAATGTCTTCACGCATCTCCATGTTGATTACCTTACCGCGCCGGGAATTCATATTGCCAATGATATCGCCGACATAACTTTCGGGAGTCTCGATCTCGACCTTCATAAATGGCTCGAGAATTACCGGTCTGGCGCTACGCATGGCTGCTTTCATGGCTTCGTAAGTCGCTATTTTAAAAGCAATTTCATTGCTCTCTGTTTCACGATACATTGCCGAAGTAAGCTTTACCATAACATCAACCACCGGGAAGCCTGCTAAGATACCATCATTCATGGCATCGTTGCAACCTTTTTCGATGGCAGTTGCAAACAGCGCCGGCAGAGTGCCGAAAGCCAACTGACTGACGAATTTGAAACCCTGCCCTCTTTCGAGAGGAGAAACCTCAACCGAGACCTGAGCAAACTGATTTTTACCACCAATCTGCCTTTCGTAGAGACTTTCGCCTTTGCCGGCGGCGGTGATTCCCTCTTTATAGGCAACCTGCGGCTTGCCAACTGAAGCTTTTACGTTGAATTCGCGAATTATACGATCAACGATGACTTCGAGGTGCAACTCGCCCATACCTGATATGAGGGTTTCGCCAGTCTCTGAATCAATCTTGGCCTTGAAGGTCGGGTCTTCGTTCATAAGAGCTTCGAGAACCTCGGTCAATCTAGAAAGCTCACCCTGAGTCTTCGGCTCTATGGCAACAGAAATTACAGTTTCAGGAAAAGTGATTTTTTCGAGAGTCGGACGATCGGTTGAACTGGCGAGAGAATCGCCGGTTGCGATGTTCTTCAGTCCTACCGCAGCAACTATATCTCCAGCAGCGGCAACAGTTAGATCCTGGCGCTGATTGGCATGCATCTGCAGCAGTCTGCCAATTCGTTCCTTGCGACCATCGCGAGTTACATTATAAACCACCTTACCAGATTCAACACTTCCAGAATAAATCCTCAGATAAGCGATTTTGCCTACATGCGGATCAGTTGCAATTTTAAAGACAAGTGCGGCAAATTCGCCGGCCGGGTCAGTCTTGATAGCCACTTCTTCGTGAGTCACAGGCATGTAAGCCACGGTCGGCGGAATATCGAGCGGGGAAGGAAGGTAATAAGTAACTGCATCAAGAAGAGCCTGAACTCCCTTGTTGCGGAGACTTGAACCACAAAGCACCGGTATCACCCTGTTCTCGATCGTAGCCTGACGGAGTGTTTTCTGTAGAAGATCAAAAGGTATCTCTTTATCTTCAAGATATAGCTCAAGAATCTCATCGTTATATGCTGATAGAGTTTCGATCATGACATCTCTGGCCACTTTGGCCCTTTCAAGATACTCGACCGGAACATCGATCGTCTTGAATTCTGCTCCGAGCGTCTTCTGTGATTCTTCATCCCAGAGGTGCTCTTTCATGGTAAGCAGATCAATGTGACCGACGAAATTCTCTTCGGCACCAAGTGGAAGAACTATCGGCAGCGGCTTTGAAGCAAGCCGATCAGCGATCTGCTGCACAACTTTTTCAAAGCTCGCACCTGTTCTATCCATTTTGTTAACGAAAGCGATTCTCGGAACCTTGTAGCGATTGGCCTGGCGCCAGACAGTTTCGGACTGTGGCTGAACACCTGCAACCGCACAAAAAACCACCACTGCCCCGTCCAGCACTCTGAGTGAGCGCTCAACTTCAGCAGTGAAATCCACGTGACCGGGTGTGTCTATAATATTGACATCACAATCACGCCAGTGGCATTTTGTTGCCGCACTCGTAATTGTGATTCCGCGCTCCTGTTCCTGGACCATCCAGTCCATGACAGCTGTTCCCTCGTGAACTTCACCCATTTTGTAGGCTTTACCAGTGTAGTACAGAATCCGCTCGGTAGTTGTGGTTTTGCCCGCGTCGATGTGGGCCACAATACCGATGTTTCTAATTTTACTGATTGTCTCGAGAGTCGTCATTTAAAGGATACCCGCCTTAATGCAACAGATTATACACGAAAACTTATCAAACTTTGAAGTGTGCGAAAGCCTTGTTAGCGTCGGCCATTCTGTGTACTTCGTCGCGCTTTTTCATGGTTGAGCCGGTGTTGTTGAGAATATCGTCGAATTCTCCTGACAGACGGTCAGCCATTGATTTTTCTTTTCTGGCTCTTGAATGCTTAAGGATCCAGCGGAAAGCCAGAGCAACAGCGCGATCGGGTTTAACTTCGATCGGAACCTGATAGTTAGCACCACCAACTCGTTTGCTGCGAACTTCAACGATCGGTTTGGCGCTGTCTACAACCTTTTTGAAAAGTTCAAGACCATTGTCGTCTTTTCTTTTCTTGGTCAGCATGTCAACTGCATCATAGAATATGCGGCTGCCGATGCTCTTTTTACCACACATCATCAGATTATTGATGAAGCGGGTGACCAGTTTTGAGTTGTAAACTGAATCAGGAGTCAATTCTCTTTTGGATACGTGACCACGACGTGGCATGAATTATCTCCTTATTTCTTGGGCCGTTTGGCACCATACTTAGAGCGAGACTGCATGCGGTTGGCTACGCCAGCGCAATCCAGTGCTCCGCGAATGATGTGGTAACGAACACCCGGCAAATCTTTTACACGGCCGCCGCGGATCATTACAACTGAATGTTCCTGCAGATTGTGACCGATACCAGGAATGTAGGCGGTTACCTCAATCTTGTTAGTCAGCCTGATGCGGGCGATTTTACGAAGAGCCGAGTTCGGTTTCTTCGGTGTAGTGGTTTTAACTACAGTACAAACACCGCGACGCTGTGGGCAGCTATCAAGTGCCGGCGAGTTGGATTTGTACTTAACCGCCTGTCTGGCCTTTCTGATTAATTGATTAATAGTTGGCACGACAACACCTTCCTTTAAAAATTTGATTCTGCAGACTGCAAAATCCCCACCAGATACAAAGAGGTGGAAACTGATCTTAGCACATGTTTACAACGCTGTCAACTGCCTTTTGTGATCAAAAGACCACATCATCCAATCTAAACCCTGTACACAAAAAAGCCGCCCCTTTGTTGGGGCGGCTTTTGAGTGTCTTATACGAGAAAGTTCAGATTATTTTTTTTCTGGAACTTCCAGGAAGAGTTCTTTCTCAAGCTCGTCAAGTTTCTCAGTTTCGGCAACATCCGCCGGGCTCTGGAAGAGCTCTGCGTTGTCATCGCTGCTGACTGGTTCGATTTCTATCGGCAGGTTCTTGAAGTTGATATTTTTAGTGACTGACAAACCTGTTCCGGCAGGAATCAGTTTACCAATAATCAGGTTTTCCTTCAGCCCCTTGAGATAGTCAACCTTTGACTTGATAGCTGCCTTAGTGAGAACTCTGGTCGTTTCCTGGAACGAAGCTGCCGAGATAAAGCTGTCGGTGGTCAAAGATGCCTTGGTGATACCCTGAATCATTGGGACACCCTGTGGCGGACGCTTGCCCTTTTCGATCAGCTTGTTAACGCGTTCTTCGAACTTTCTGACCTGAACAGATTCGTTCTGCAGGAATTCAGAGTCACCGGATTCGGTAATCACAACCTTACGCAGCATCTGCCTGACGATAATTTCAATGTGCTTATCGTTGATGCTTACGCCCTGATCGCGATAAACGCGCTGGATTTCATCCATCAGATAGCGACGAACAATTGGCAAACCCACAACTTTAACAAGTTTCTTGGTGAAAACCTTGCCGTCAGTGAGAACATCGCCGGCTTCTACATATTCGCCATCGTGAACAACCAGACCAGCAGCACCAAAGGCCAGGCGCACCGGTTTTTCGATGCCGGTCTTGTAGTCCTGAATGGTCACTGCGTTACCTGCGACGTGAATAACGCCAGCTTCTTCGGCAATAACTGCTTCCTTCTTGGGTCGGCGAACTTCAAACAGTTCGGCAACACGCGGCAGACCCTGGATGATGTCGGTAGTTTTTCGAGCTGAGGCGCCCCACTTGGCGAGAATCTCACCTTTCTTAACCTTCGAACCATCTTCTATTCTGAGCTCAGCACCATCAAGAATCTGATGTGATTCGCCGGGCTGAACGATAATAGTCTTGAGCGTGCTCTTGACTTTACCTTCTTTGGAGATATCGTGATCGAGCAGAACAACACCCTTGTTAGCGGCCTTGAGTACTGCCAGAATCTGACCTTCTTTAACGTTTTTGCCTTCTTCGACGACCAAAGCGCCACTGGCAACCATTTCTTTAGTGATTGCATATTTCTTTTCGCGAATTACTCTCTGGCAAATTCTGATACCAGCGCCATCACTATCTTCAACCTGAGTGTAACTCTCAAACGGAATCGGTGTTACAGTCAGTTCGCCATCCTTTACAACGGTCGGCGGGAACTTCAGACTTAGAGCTGCCGGATAACTGAATTCAACGCCACTGTAGACAAGAACCTTTTCGATGATTTCTTCACAGATGATCTTGTTATAGCCGTAGATGTAGTTAACCTTACCAGAGATTTCGCTGGTCATGGGTTCGATATCGCTTACAAGCTTGTCGCCGGCCTTTACAACCTGACCATCTTCAACATTTATTGTAGCACCAGCTGGTACGGGATACTGAACCTTGATGTCGTCTTCGCCGATTATATTGACAGCTTCCTGTTCGCCTTTTACGATATATACTTCGCGCACTGCAGCCCGATTATCATCGAGAATCGCAAAGAGATCGTCGTCAATCACTGAACCGCTGTCCGCAATCACATCGTCTGTTTCGCGATTGATGGCCGCTCTCGCCAGAGTTGCATTTCTGATCACTTCGATGTCTTCGGTAATCATGTGGACACGCACTTCTGAGCTTATCTTAGCGATCTCGATAGCGCCATCGATCTCGGCTTGAATGAAGAGTTTTGTGGTCAGTTCGGCATTCTCGGAAACGTCACCACCATTGGGAATCTTGCAGTTTTCTTTTGGGCGCAGTATTACGCCGCGTGGTACATAATACTCGATCTCATTTTTCACGATAACGCGTTTGCGATCAAGTGTCTTGTTAGCTGCGCTCTTCTCATTGATAACTCTTACCAGACCCGAGATCGGGGCAATAAGGGAGAGCAATTTGTTCTGCTCATCAATTGCAGCAGCCATTTCGCCCTTGAATTCATATTCTTCTACGACCTCTTTGGCAACAGAGATCTTGGTACCACCAGCGCTGAGAGCTATTGTGCCATCAACTTCAGAGATTATAGAGACCAGCTTCTGATTCGGGTAAACTTCGTCACCGTTCTTTACGTTGAGAATAATACCACAGTTCTTAATAGCTGCTTCTTTGGCTTCCTTAACTCCCTTGGGCAGGCTGTATTCCTTGCGTTCGCCATGTTTGTCGCCAACCGGAAAGATAAAGGCCATACCGTTATCGCTGATTACCTGCTTGTTTTTGACGCGAATATTTTCGAATCTTGCAATACCGTCCATGCGTGCGATTGCAGCATGTGATTGCGCCGAAATTTCGGCCAACAGGTTACCAGCGTGAATGATTTCATTGTCTTCTACTCTCAGGGTCGCGCCCTGTGGGATCTTGTAGTCTTCAATAATGAAGTCTTTGGTAATCGGATCAAAATCCTGGGTAAGAATTCTGATAATACCGGTTTCAGAAACAACCATACCGTCTTTCTGTTCGATGCCATCAAAAATGACTTCGCCAGTGTAACCGGTAACGATGTTATTGGGGTTATACTCGGCAACCGCTTTACCTGGTACTACTTTTTCGCCAGGTTCAACACGCATTTCCGAGCCAACCGGTACGTGAAGTCGATCTTTGCGATTATTTTTACCTTCTACGATCAGGTGACCACCGACAACAACGGTTTTGATACTTGTACCAAATTCGCTCTTGTCAAATGTCTCGGTTCCTGAGCCAATTTCGAATTTTGAGCGGTCAGAGATCTTGGCTAGCTTAAGTGCGTCAAATCTGGCAACACCGGCGCTTCTTGACTTAATGTAAGAGCGCTGAGCAATAGCTACACCGCCAAGGTGGAAGGTTCTCATTGTCAGCTGGGTGCCTGGTTCACCGATAGACTGAGCAGCAATAATACCAACAGCTTCGCCTATATCGACAACTTTGCCGGTGGCAAGGTCGGCTCCATAGCAGCACTGGCAGATCCCTACTTTGGAACGGCAGGCCAGTGGAGAGCGCATTAAGATTTTGCTGCGAATCTTGAGTTCTGGGAACCCTGAATCGCGGACGCGATCAAGAACATATTCATTGACCAGGCGGTCAGGCCTTACAATAATGCGGTTGGTTTTGGGGTCAATCAGCTGCTCGGCGCAGATCATGTCGAGCTTAATTTCATCGATCGGCACAGGGAATTCGCAATGGCTTTCAATTTCGGCGGCGATATCATCGGTGCAGTATAAGCCTGCACTGAGTTTGATTTTCTTACCTTCAAGCTCAATGTAAATAATGTCACCGTTAATCGGACTGACAATCGGCTTGGCAAGAACGCGCCCGGCGATTCGGTAGCGAATTGGCACGACGATGTCATCGATCATGATGTTATTTGAGGTTCTATTCTGTCTGATCGGCGACACTTCTACGCCAAGCTCAGTGCCGCAGTCAGGCACGGTGATAACAACGTCCTGGGCAACGTCAACGAGACGACGGGTCAGGTATCCTGAGTCGGCAGTGCGCAGAGCGGTATCAACAAGACCCTTTCTGGCGCCGTATGTTGAGATGAAATATTCAGACTGGTTCAAGCCTTCGCGAAAGTTTGATTTAATCGGAAAGGCAAGAATGTCGCCGCGCGGATTCGACATAAGACCACGCATCGCTGCGAGCTGACGAATCTGCTGCATATTACCTCTCGCACCTGAGAATGCCATCATGTAAACTGGGTTGAATTCACCAAGATGAGCAGTTGACTCGAATTTCTGCAACAGATCGTCTGTTACGTCTTCAGTTGCTTTAGTCCAGACGTCAACTTCGTTCTGCTTGCGTTCATCACGTGAAATCTCGTTCTTTTCCCAGCGCTCGCGGATCTTAAGGATCTTTTTGTCGGCCTGTTCAAGAATCTCTTTCTTTTTCGGCGGATTGATCATGTCAACGATTGAGATGGTCAGACCGCTGATAGTAGCGTATTTGAATCCCAGGGATTTTAGCTTGTCAAGAGTTTCGCCAACTATGGTAAGTGAATATTCGTTAAACATACGCTTAACAATAGTAGAAACATTGCCCTTCTTGATCTGCATGTTCTGGAAGGGGAAGTGTGCCGGCAGATTGTCATTAAAGATAACCCTGCCGATAGTAGTGCGCACATAATGATCTCTGGCAACAGAGTGTTTTTCTTCTTTGCCGACAAGTCCTGAAATTTCAGAATTTTTAAGATAGACCGGCCACAAAAGATTGAATCTACCGGTTTCAAAAGCATTAACAGCTTCACCAAAGCTATGAAACACCGGTGAATGATAAACGGTAATGCTTTCTGCCTTAGTCTTTTTGAGAAGTTCTACGGTTTCAGAAGAATCAAATACTGTTCCGGGAAGAAGGTTTTCAGAAATTTCTTCGGCTAGCTTGAGGTTATAGGGTCGACCTTCATTGAGAAGAAGTTTTTCCCAGGTAGCGCCCTTGCTGAGTTTGATTTCTGTTGTCGGATACCCTTCACCTTCGGGCTTCTCGATGGTCAGATAGAACAGACCAATGGTCATATCCTGGCTGGGCGCGGATATCGGCAGACCATCTGCTGGCTTAAGAATGTTGTTGCTGGAAAGCATGAGCATTCTGGCTTCGATCTGAGCGTCGAGCATCAAAGGAACGTGAACAGCCATCTGGTCACCATCAAAGTCGGCGTTGTATGCAGCGCAAACGAGAGGGTGAATCTGAATAGCTTTGCCTTCGATGAGAACTGGTTCAAAAGCCTGAATACCGAGTCGATGCAGTGTTGGAGCACGATTCAGCATGATCGGGTGATGTCTGATAACTTCTTCAAGAACGTCCCAGACTTCATTGCGCTCGCGTTCGATCATTTTTTTTGCGCTCTTAATGTTGGCGGCGAGGCCAACCTGCTGAAGACGGTTCATGACAAAAGGCTTGAACAGTTCGAGAGCCATCTTCTTGGGTAAGCCGGCCTGATGAAGCTTAAGAGTCGGACCAACAACGATAACCGAGCGGCCTGAATAGTCAACACGCTTTCCAAGCAGGTTCTGTCTGAATCGACCCTGTTTACCCTTGAGCATGTCAGTGAGCGACTTGAGAGGGCGGTTATTCGGGCCGGTTACCAGCTTGCCACGACGACCATTATCAATCAGCGCGTTAACTGCTTCCTGAAGCATGCGCTTTTCATTCTTGATAATGATATCAGGAGCCTGCAGCTTGATAAGTCTTTTAAGACGATTATTGCGGTTGATAACTCTGCGATACAGATCATTCAGATCGGAAGTGGCAAAGCGGCCACCGTCGAGCTGAACCATCGGGCGCAGGTCAGGCGGAATTACAGGTATTACGTCAAGAACCATCCATTCTGGGCGGCTGATCGAACGAGCAAACATTTTGACCAGTTCCATGCGCTTGAGAAGATGAGTTCTTTTGGTGCCAGTAGAAGTCTTCAGCTGTTCAGCAAGCTCTTTTTCAAGCTTCGGCAGATCGATTTCTGCCAACAATTCTCTGATTGCTTCAGCACCCATTTTAGCAGTGAACATGTCGCCATATTTTTCGCGCAGTTCGCGATAGCCCATTTCGCCGGCTGAGCCCTCTTCGGGCAACAGTTGCTTTTTAGAAAGCGGCAGATTGCCGGGGTCAATGACGATATAGCTTTGGAAATACAGTACTTTTTCGAGATCTCTTGCCGAGATGTCAAGTAAAAGAGCGATATAGTTGGGGCTGCCTTTTGAATACCAGATGTGGCCAACTGGTGTTACCAGCTGAATATGGCCCATGCGCTCGCGGCGCACTGCGGCCTTGGTGATTTCGACATTACATCTTTCACAAATAATACCGCGATAGCGAATACTCTTATATTTTCCGCAAAAACACTCCCAGTCCTTCTGTGGACCAAAAATTCTTTCACAGAAGAGTCCGTCGCGTTCCGGTTTGTGCGTTCGGTAGTTGATGGTTTCGGGTTTTTTGACCTCGCCGTAAGACCATGATCTGACCTTTTCGGGAGAGGCAATGCTGATCTGCATCGCATCAAATTTGTCCATATCTAACATGTTAAAATGTCTCCTTCCTTATGCTAATACCGGAATCGGGCTTATTCTTCAGCTTCAGTGTCATCATCATCTTCTTCTTCTTCGGCTTCAGCTTCGCCATCTTCACCGACATCGGTGCTTATGAGTTCTTCTTCACTATCGTCTGAGGCATCTTCCATCCAGTCTTCTTCGGTGTCGGCTGCCATAACGCGTTCGCCACCTTCGTCAATCTGAACCTCTTTGGCGTCTTTCTTGAGGTCGACCTGAAGACCAAGGCTCTGGAGTTCAGAAACAACAACCTTGAATGATTCTGGAATACCAGGTTTCATGATTGTGCGACCCTTAATAATAGTCTCGTAAACCTGAACACGTCCTTCGACGTCATCTGATTTAACGGTGAGAATTTCCTGAAGCACGTGAGCAGCACCATAGGCTTCGAGTGCCCAGACTTCCATTTCTCCGAAGCGCTGACCACCGAACTGGGCTTTACCACCGAGCGGTTGCTGGGTAACAAGGCTGTATGGTCCGGTTGAGCGAGCATGCATCTTGTCGTCAACAAGGTGAGCGAGTTTGAGTATGTAGATGATACCGACCATTATCTTCTTGTGGAAAGGTTCTCCGCTGCGTCCATCATAAAGAGTAGCCTTACCTTCTACATCAACCATTTTGTATGGGTCTTTATCGTAGGTTTCCTTGAGCTGCTTCATGACAAATTCTTCATTCTTCACTTCGACGCCGTCGATCTGACGACCTTTGTTGAAAATAGAAGTGCAGTAACGGCGGTTTTGACGTTCTGCAGCCCAGCCAAGATGAGTTTCGAGAACCTGTCCGACGTTCATACGAGAAGGAACGCCGAGTGGATTGAGAATGATGTCGACCGGGCGGCCATCTGCCAGATATGGCATATCTTCGCTACGGACGATTCTTGAGATAACACCCTTGTTACCATGTCGACCGGCCATTTTGTCGCCAACGGTGATCTTACGCTTCTGAGCGACGAAAACGCGAACCAGCTTGTTAACGCCATACTGCAACTCATCGCCGTTGTCTCTTGAGAACACCATTACATCGACTATCTTGCCTTTTTCGCCGTGCGGAACAGTCAACGAGGTGTTTCTAACTTCGCGAGCCTTTTCGCCAAAGATGGCTCTGAGGAGCTTGTCTTCAGCAGTCAGTTCAGTTTCGCCCTTGGGAGTTACTTTGCCGACCAGAATGTCGCCAGCTTCTACTTCAGCGCCAATTCTGATGATGCCGTTTTCGTCGAGGTTATGCAAGGCTTCTTCGCCGACATTAGGAATGTCGCGAGTGATTTCTTCGGGTCCGAGCTTGGTATCTCGGGCGTCTATTTCATATTCTTCAATGTGAATCGAAGTGAATACATCTTCTTTGACCATGCGGTCAGAGAGGATGATCGCATCTTCAAAGTTGTAGCCCTCCCAGGACATGAACGCAACCAGAACATTGCGGCCAAGTGCCAGTTCGCCTACAGAAGTCGCCGGACCATCAGCCAGAACAGTACCCGGTTTAACCCTGTCACCGAGCTTCACAAGGGGCTTTTGGTTGATACATGTTCCCTGATTGGAGCGAACAAATTTCTGCATGCGATATACATCGATAGATTCCTGCTGCAGACGCACTTCGTCAGTTGATGCCTTGATGCGCGAGAGATAGGTGATATCAAGGGTCTGACCAGCTTCAATGATAATTTCACCAGTCAAGCCATCAACGATAGTATCCATGATCTTGCGACCTTGAATCTTTCTGAACGACTGTTCGCTGACTATTATCTTTTCATCATCTTTGCGGCGACTGGCGCGCTTGATTTTTACACACTCAGCATCGACATAAGTAACGGTACCAGCGCTTCTTGATAGAAGAACCGCACCAGAATCGTGGGCTGCGATGGCTTCAAGGCCAGTGCCGATAAGCGGCGACTCGGTCTGAATAAGAGGAACTGCCTGCCGCTGCATGTTTGTGCCCATGAGTGCGCGGTTGGCGTCATCGTGTTCCAGGAATGGAATAAGAGCCGACGCCACACTGACCATCTGCAATGGGGAGAATTTGATGTATTCAATTTTTTCGATGGGCAGGTAGTCGAATTCATAGTCATCAGTGAAATACTTGGCGGGGATAACATCCTGCATTATATGGGCATCATCACTGATCTTTACATCTGGCTGAGCGACACAATAGCGATCTTCGTCGTATGCGTCTTTATATTCCATTTCGCGATAGTTGATATGACCTGTTTCCGGGTCAACACGACACAACGGAGTAGTCAGGAAACCGTATTCATCGACCTTGGCATAAACTGCCAGACTGGCGATTAGACCGGCATTCGGACCTTCAGGTGTTTCAATAGGGCAGATTCTGCCGTCGTGAGTCGGGTGAACGTCACGCACTTCAAACCCAGCACGCTCACGCTTGAGACCACCGGGCCCGAGGGCTGACAGTCTGCGCTTGTGCGTAAGCTCAGCAAGCGGGTTAGTCTGATCCATGAATTGTGAAAGCTGTGAACTCCCGAAGAATTCATCAACTACTGCAGACACGGGGCGAGTATTGATAAGCAGCTGAGGAGTATAGCTATCAAGGTCATGAATAGTCATTCTTTCCTTGATGACGCGTTCCATTCGCGAGAGAGAAATGCGGAACTGGTTCTGCAAAAGCTCTCCGCAGCGGCGGATACGACGATTGGAGAGATGGTCAATATCATCCAGACGGCCGATGCCGTTGGAAAGATCGATAAGGTATCTGATTACTCCAACGATGTCTTCAACACTGAGAACGCGATCTTTTTTGATTTTCACCATATCAAGTTTAAGTTCTTGAATTTTGGCAAAAGCGTCTTCTGAAATCTCGTCACCTTGCTCAACAATTATTTCGCCGGTCTTTTTATCGGTGACAGATTCAAAAGCCACTCTGCCAAGAAGATCGACAATGCCTTTATCTACATCAGACAGCTTTACCTCTGCACATACGGGATTGAACATAATGCGATAGCCACGATTATCTTCGCCTATTTTGATAAACGAAGGGATCTGCATGGCTTCGATCTGTGCAGCAACGGCCTTACTAATGCGTTTGTCGGCTTCTACCATCAATTCCTTGTTAGCAGGATTAATAATGTCTTTAAAAGCGATCTGCTCGGAGAGGCGATCAACCAGGCGTAGTTTTTTGTTGACCTTGTAACGCCCCACGTCTCCGAGATCATATTTTTTAGCATCAAAAAACAGGCTTTTGATCAGTCCACGCGCGTTTTCTTCAACAAACAGATCACCCTGGCGCAGTTTGCTGAATATTGCCTTGAGCGCATCAGTAACGGCCTTAGACACTTTGTCGGGGCCCTCTGAGGCACTGATTGCCTGTTTATCGAACTTTAATGAACTGGCGATGCTTTCGTTGTTGTCGAAAAGTCCGAGAATACTTTCGTCATCAGCGTAGCCGAGTGATCTAAGGAAAGTTGTGATCGGGATTTTGCGTTTGCGATCAAGGCGAACAAAAATCGCGTCTTTCATAAGATCGAGCTCAAATTCCATCCAGGCACCACGATAAGGAACAATTTTTGCTGAATACAGCTTCTTAGCGCGATTAAAGCTGTAGTAGACGCCTGGCGAGCGATGCAACTGACTAACGACTACGCGTTCGGCACCGTTAATGATAAATGTACCGCGATCGGTCATACAAGGCAGGTTGACCAGGAAAATTTCCTGCTCTTTTACTTCGCCGGTCTGCTGCATTATCAGTTGAACTCTTATGTTCAACGGAATCGAATAGGTCAAATCTCTTTTGCGGCATTGATCCGGGCTGTGCTTAATTCTGAACGGAGCGTCACCGATAAACGCTATTTCACATTCTTTTTCTGTGAAGCTGCAATCATCGAATAGACACTTTTTGCGGAGCTTGATCTGCGGACAATTTTTACACATCGGCAAACCGAGACTGTAATCATTGTACTCAAGGCAAAGATTTCCGACATAATCCTGGATTGGAAAAACTTCTCTAAACACTTCTTCCAGTCCATGCCTGGCTCGTTTACCAGGTTCTCTGTTCGCCTGAAGAAACCACTCGAAAGACTTGAGCTGGATGTCGATAAGATTCGGTATATTCTCGAATAGCCGTTCTCTCGCCATCAGATACTTTTTGGCTACAGGCTGCTGCTTTGTGACCATCATTCTGCCTTGCTCCTTAAATTAGTTACATGCATTACGCACAGTTTACAAAACTCGACAACAAAAAACGGGGTCTCAGAATTTAGCCTGAAACACCCGTATATCGTACGTAAAAAAGAGTATTTTTGATTTCCAGTTTTCCGGAAAGTAATATTTTTTTTGCAGTTAATGCTAACAATGCCGGCTTTACTCCGAAAACTAAGCAATTTATGTGCCCATTCGCGAAATGGTTTTGGATTATAACATCTGTATTGACTTGAGTCAATATTTTCGTAATTTATTTTCTGCCGTTTCTACCAGTAAGGTTTTGACAAACCTTCAGTTTTATTGATTGACGACTGCCAATTGCCAGAAAACGTCTTTGCAACAACAATCATAGGAGATTGCATATTTCATCTTCTTCTGCTAACGCCTGGTTAATCGGCAAAATTGCCCAGATAACTTTTTCTGCAAATACGACAAAAACTTTATTCTCAACAAATTGATAAATTAATAAACTGTTGGTATAATCCCGTTATGCAAACCAACATCGAAATTTCTCGCGCTTTCATGGAGACCCCAGATGGCGTGATGTCTATCCACCAACTCTCTCGCAGACTCAAACTGCCCTACGGCACGGCATATAACCGAATACATATTTTGCACGAGCAGGGAATTGTTCAGATGCTGGCACAGGGCAAGGCCAAGCTGTGCGCACTAAACCCTGAAAACCCGATGACCGCATGCCTGCTTGCCCTTGGCTCTGCTCAATTAACCGAACATTTCATCAGGGAAAACCCTGACAGCGGCAAGCTGCTGAAAACCATCAAGACCAACCTTGAAGCGAATTTTGCCGGAAGCTTAGTTACAGCAATACTACTTACACCCGGCCAACTCAAAAGCATCGGCAATCACATACCCGGAAATGCCGGACAAGCCGAAGACGCGGAGACTGGCCGTGAATTGACACTCGACTTCTTCTACATTTGTAACGACTCAGGCTTCGACGAAGCCGCCGCCGAAAACATCACAGCCGGACTTCTACCACCAGGATTGCCGGTCAAGGTTACCAGCATGTCGCTAGATTGCAGCACTCTCCTCGGCATGTTTACCGAGAACGAGAATGAAGCTGGCCTCTCAGCCTACGGCATGCTGCACGAGGGCTTGATCATGTTTGGCTTTGAAAGTTTCTATCGCCTTATTCTTGAGGCTTTCTCGCGCAAGCTTGGCAGATAAGGAAAAACCATGAACAAGAAATTTTTAGCAACACTGTTTTGTTCGTCTCTGATTGCAACCAGTCTTTCAGCTCAGCCTGCCAGCAGAAAAAGCCCCCTGTCGATGCCGTCAGGAGCCGGATTCAACCAGACCGGTGAAACAGCGACACCCGCAGCAGACCCCACTCTACCGTTTATCGAAAGCTCCAGGGCGCTCATGTTGGAGACAAAATTTACGCAGGCCAAAGAAGCGTTGCGAACGGCTATCAGGCTTGCTCCGATGAGCCTTGAAATTTGGGCCATGTATGACGAAGCGGTAAACGCCGATTATGTCGACAAGAAGCGCCGGGAAAAGTTCAATCCAGTTATTGATCGCGACATACAACCAATTTTCTCGATCAACCGAGTCGACAGCTACATCGAACTCGGGACTCTTTACGTAGTCGGTTCCCTGCAAAACATCTCAAAAGAACCACGACAGAAGCTAGTGATTACCGCAAAAATACTGGATGAAAACAAAAGAGAGCTCCGCCAGGAAACAGGCACGCTTCTGATTCCAGAGCGCGGCCTGATGCCAAACGAGAGCTCACTTTTTGAGATCCCCTTCAAAAACTTTCCACCGGGTGGGAAATCTTTCAGGGTTCAGGTCTCAACCTACGAATGATCAGCTGTTGGGGTCTGTCAGCCTGATGAGAGTGTGTTTGCCATCAAAAATTCTGGCGATATGAGCCATGGCGCCGACAAATAGCACAAAGCCGATCCAGCGCAGCCATGAATTTTCAAGCATGTCTACGAGGTCTTTTTTGAATTCTTTCATCTCTTCGGGAAACGCAAACATAAGAACGCCAGTAAGCGCTACAAAAGGAAGAATCAGCATCCAGAATATCTTTCTAATAAACCACACTTTTGAATTTCCTCACTTAGTTTCTTGATTAACTCGACTATACCAGACTATTGTGCGCTTGTAAATATTCCTGTCAATTGAGTGATAATAAATTTTTATCGTGTGTGTGGTGCCGAATTAGGTTATACTTTTATTTTTGCCATACTCCTATTCACTTAATCCAAAAATGAGTCGATGTATAGGAAGAATCCTAAACAAGACAGGGTACATTGATGGGCTGGTTTACAAGAAAACTGACAGATCCCCAGGAAGCCTATGAGCGTCTCATTCAGAAAGACAAAAAGATTTCTGAGAGAGCCAAGAGCGATTTTGTCAGCAACCTTAATAATGGACTTATCGAATTTCTCGTCGAGAAATTCGAAGCTGACGAAACCCTTGAGTTCAGGCTAAAAATCCTCGAAATTTTTGCTGCCGCACGCAGCAAGCTCAACGAAGACGATCTTCGGCTTATTCTTACACTGATTAAATATCCAGACACCCTTTTGCGCGAGACATTCAAAGAAATTCTCGCCGAGATTAACCAGGAAAATCTTAAGGCTGTCACCGAAACCCTGGCCAACACTGTCGACAAAGACATTCATCGAACCATTCAGCATGGCGTTGAGGCTTCTGGACTGCTTACGGAACTTCTCGCCAAATGGGGCAAGTATTCTGTAAAAGAGCAAATTCTTTACTTAGAAGAAATTGTAAAACTGCAAAACCCAAAGACCTATCCAATCTTCCTCGACATTATGAAGGAAGAGGTTGTCGAGGCAAAAAAAGATGAAAAGAAAATCATTCAGGTTGAGTTCTCAAAACACGTTGACAAGATCAAAAGTCCTGATTTTCTAGACTTATGCATACGTGAATTGCCGGCTATTTCCGCCAGTATGCGCTACCCTGTTTTCAAGTGTCTGCAATTACATGGCAAAGTGTTTTTTGAAAAGGTTTTTGACGGACTCGGCAAAAAAAGCGAAGGTTTTCGTCAGCATACTTTGAAGCTGATGGAACAGCTTTCCGACCCCATGTCGTATCCTTACCTTTTCCCTTTCCTTCAGGATCCCTACAAGAGCATACCGGTTACAGTGGCGGATACAATTGGCAAAGTCGTAAGAGATTATGCGGATAAGCTTGAAGCGATGACTCCTGAAGCAAGAAAGTCTCCGGAAGTTAAGGAACAGATCAAATATTTCACCGATCCACTTGAAGCAAATCTGAATGACCGCTATTTTCACAGCATCAAGCTGCTGACCGAATGTCTACTACGCCTTGGGCGGTTTGACGAAGACGTTATTCTGCGCAATTTTTCTAAAATCTATCGCTACAATGAGGGTTACTTCAAAAGCTTCTTAAAGGGTCTTGACGCTGTGGTGCGCAAAAAACTACTTATTGACGCCTGTTGCTACCACGACACAGAGACAGGTACAACAGCCCTGAAAATTCTCGGCGATCCTTCAGAGAATTACATCATAGAAACGCTTAACACTCTTCTTCTTGAAAACTTCATGGAAGTTCCGCAAAAGGTGCAGGCAGAAGTCATCAACCTGATGATGGATCCTAGATTACAGCGATTTGTAACTGAAGTGCTTTACCACCAGGACCCGGCTCTGCGTTCACGAATTCTCTGGATTCTCGGCGAATCCGGCTCAATGAATGCGCTGCAGATAATCGAAACCAAGCTGCGTGACCCTGACTATTCGGTACGCGAAAATATACTTAAAATTCTCGACCTTCCGCATTTTCAAAATGCGCCAGGATGTGAGATGCTGCTTAATCTGCTTAAAGACTCAGATTCAAGCATAGTTTTAAAAACTATTGAAAAACTGCAGGAACGTGACCACCCCGCCATCATCAGCAGCCTTACCAAGCTGCTTTCATCGAACGTTGTTGAGATCAAGCAGGCTGCACATAAAGCAATTGCTCAAATTACCCGGCGCAAATACATGACCGGTTTTGACAAGATGTCAGACGAAACTCGGCTTGCAATAGGCACTTCGCTGATCAGAATGGACATGTCGTTCATGGAAGACATAACTCGTGATCTTTCTGCTTCCGATCAGCGCACGCGTGTTCTCTCCGCTAAGATTCTTGAAGTATTATGTGATTTTATCCCCCCTGAGCTTAAAACCGACTTAATCGTGGCCATCCAGGATCCCGACCCGCAAGTTCGCGCGGTGGTAATAATGGGTCTTGGTAAAATTGGTGGTCCATCAGTATCTGGAATGCTTGTCAGCTTTCTGAGAGATCAGGATGACCGTGTGCGTGCCAACGCGGTAGAAGCGATGGGAGTCGTTGGTGATCTGTCACTTGTTGAGGAGATCTTGCCCTGCCTGTATGATGATAACAACAGAGTACGCGCGAACACCATCATAACTCTCTGGAAACTTGGCTATTACCAGATATACGAAGCAATAATCGAGATGCTTCGCCACCCTGACCGCTGGATGCGAGCCTCTGCCGCCTTTGCACTTGGTGAACTGAAAGACGGTAGATTTATGCCGATACTGATTCAGTCAATCAGAGACCCTGAACCAGATGTACGCCGAAACATTATCAAAGCACTCGGCAAGATCGCCAATCCGCTCATGTTGGCGCCATATATAAGGCCGCTGCGTTTCGACCCAGATGAAAACGTGAGGAAGGAGGTATTGGCTGTACTCTCAGCCAAACCAACTCCACAGCAATGATCTGGCCATTCGGAAATACAAAACGGGATCCGGAAATCCTCTTCAAAGAACTCGAAAATGCAGACGCAAAAATGCGTGAAGCAGCTTTTCACGAGCTTTTAGAACATGAAGACGAGAAAACAGATCAGATGGTGTTAGCGGCTCTGGAATCATTTAACGAGAGCTCGCGCGATCTGATTCTGCCACTGATCGACATTGCCGGCAAGCGTCGAATCGAAGAAGCCATGCCTGTTTTCAAAGCTCTGCTCAAAGGTGCAGATTCACAACTACGAGAAAGCGCTCTGCAGGCGCTTTCGGCTCTTGGCACTCAGGAAAGCCTTGACGCGATGATTTCCTGTCTGAATGATTCAGATCCTGGCATCAGACAAAAAGTGCAGATCGCCATCACAGAAGAATTTGGCAAAGAAGCGCTTGGCGCACTGATCAGAGCCTTACCTGATGATCGCAATTCTCCAATGTATTTTGAGATTGTCAACATTCTGGAAGACCTTGATCTGTTCAGCGACATCAAGGCAAATTTTGCACACCCTGATCTCAAAATCAAAGAATTTTATTTTGACACTCTGAGCAAGTTCACCCGTCTCGATTTCATACCACTTTATCTTGATTTTTATGGCAAAGCTTCGCAGGCTCGCAAAGATAGAATTCTCGAAATTTTCGGCGAATACTCGATCCAGGAGCTTCTGCCATATTTCTCTGAAAAGCTTGCCAAAGGGAACTTTGATGGTCTGACAGAGCTTTGTAGTAGCTTGTTAATACCTCAGTTTGGCAATGCAAAAAATGAAATTCTCCGCTTTATTTCAAGCATCGCAGACACTCGTTATCGATACAAAGTCCTGCCAGATCTCTTAAAAGAGATCGATCCATACTGTTTTGAGAATGCCCTCGAACTGCTTCGTGACGGCTCGTCAGAAATCAGAACTCTGGCAATCAACTCTTTATCACAGCTTATCAAAAAGACTTTTGCCCGGATGAATGACACAGGCGAACCCAACAAGTTGGCTCTAGCCAGTCTATATGATGCATGGGAAAAAACTATTCTCAGCATGATGCGCGACAAACAACTGCCAGATGAGCAGCGAAAACTTACACGCAGGCTTTTTTACGCTCTAGCCCAGAATCGTCATGCCCTGGTCAGACCCTTTATCCGAGAACTGTTTCAGAAAAATTTTCACGAAACCTACCTGTTTTTGAAAGAATGGCCGTTTGCAGAGCAGTTCAACCTCTTTGAATGGCTGATCAGCAGCGATCCATCATTTGGTTCACTTCTGTTGACAGCTATTCAGGGAAACGTTGACGACAATTTGTGGCGAATTGTTCTTAAACTACTCTCTACTATTGCTGACGCCGAAGACAAAGAACATTTTAAAAACAATCTTGTAGCACGCAACCGTAATATCTCTATCGAAAAATTTTTAAAGGACAACGACGTTGGCGTGCGCGTTGCTGCCATAGAGTTTGCGAGTGAGTGCAAAATAAATGGGCTGCCAGAACTGCTGAAGAACTCCACTAAAGACCCCTCTCCAGAAGTGCGACTTGCGGCATTGCACTGCATGAGTCAGCAGCATTTTCCACAATTCAAAAACTTTGCAATTGAGGCTCTGAGCGATCCCGACGAAAACGTGGCACTTCACGCTCTGCATCACCTTAAGGCAACTATGACGGCGATTCAACTTGCGCCATTGATGGTAAGACTTATCAACAGCAATAATGATAAACTTCGCAGCCTTGCGTTAAGCCATATTGCCGAGCTGAGTAAAGAACGTTTCAAAGCAAACTTCAACAATCTTAATCCCGAGACGAGAAAACTTGCCGCTAAAGTTATACAAAAGCTTGATCAGGGCTTCTCTGAACAGATTATTCAGGACCTTTCTTCTCTAGATCCTCAGACAAGACTGCAATCAGCCCTGCTGCTGGAAAACATTCAGCTGAGCGACAGGGGCAAAGACGCTTTGCTTGCTGCAATGAAAGACCCTTCAAAACTTGTGCGCGCAGCCGTCGTAAAGACTCTCGGCGTCATTGGCGACCCTGATATGATCAAGCAGCTTATCAGCTTTTTTAATGACCCGGATCCTCGAGTCAGAGCTAACACCATTGAAGCAATATCATCACTTGGCGACCGTCAGGCGATTCAGATTCTTTTACCTTTTCTCGACGATGACAACAACCGAATTCGCGCCAATGCCATAGTTGGCATTCGAAAAATCGGCAATTTCAATTTAATACCAGTAATGCAAAAAATGCTCGCGCACAAAGACAAAAACATGCGGGCAAGCGCTCTATGGGCTATGGGCGAAATTCAGGACGCGAATTTTCTTAATTTTATTTTTCAATTTATCAATGATCGTGATGAACTACTCCGCTTTAATGCGGTAAAAGCCATATCACGCATAAACCCGCAGATGTTGTCACAATACCTGCCATCTCTGCGCAAGGATCCTTCTGCCAAGATCAGAAAGCTGGTAACTGAGCTCAGCTTTAAAGTGTTGTAAGGTATTATATGAAGCTCAGCGGGCGAGAATTTCTTCGCAACATAAATGACTTTTTCAGTCAGGCGAACTACGAGACTGAGATGATTTTGATGTTTATAGTACCTATAGGCATACTGATAGTCCTTTTTTTTTATGTTAACAGTCGTCGCACTTCTGGCAACCCGTTCGATTCCATACCTGCTAAAGACATGGAGTTTATCGAAACAGTAAGACTACAGAAGGGTCTCGAAGAATTCGACCGCGACTTTCTGCTCGAAATGGCTATAATTTATCATTTAAAGCCAGAATACATATTTATTGACTTAGAAGTGTTTGTAAAGGCTGAAATCAGCCTGAAAACAAAAATACTTGAAGACAGCTTGATCCCGGAAAAAAGCGCAAAATTCCAGCATCTTCTCAAGCTAAAGGACAAGCTTTTCAAGAATTCCTGATTGCCGGTTGTTTTCGGGATTCGTCAGAAATGCATCCTGTAATGCCTTGTCTGCTCATGTCTGCCTGGAATCTAGCAGTATGGTAACCGGACCGTAGTTAGTCTGTTCTATCAACATATCGGCGGCAAACACCCCTTTGGCTATTTTTCCAGGCCTCAATATTTCAAGTTCAGCACAAAACCTGTCATACATTTCTCTCGCCAATTCAGGTTCTTCAGCCTCAATAAAACTGGGGCGAAATCCTTTCCGGACATTTCCGAAAAGCGTAAACTGAGATACAACCAGGATCTCATATCCACAGTCAAGCAACGACAAGTTCATTTTCCCCTCTGAATCCGGGAAAATGCGCAACCCTGTTACCTTTCGCATCAGCCAGCTCAAGTCCTGATCAGTATCGTTACGGCCCACGCCAAGATAACAAACCAATCCCTCGCCTATCGTCGAAATCAGCTTGTCATCGACCATGAGACTGGCCTTTCTGACCCTTTGCACAACTGCTTTCATTATGTTCCTCCACTCGTGAGCACTGCGGGATACATGGATTCTAAGCTCGCAGACCTTAGAACCCTTGTAAAAGCAAAAGCGCCCATAAAGGGCGCTTTAATGATTTTAGAACGAATTGTCGTCTATTTGTTTCTACCGAGTTTGTCACCAGTCATTTCGAATAGAACCGGGCTCGCGATAAAAATTGAAGAATATGTACCAACTATAACGCCTATGGTTAGAGTAATAGCAAAGCCCTTGATTGAGATACCACCCAACATCAGGAGCGCAAACAGAGCTAGAAGCGTAGTCATAGAAGTATTGATAGTTCGACCAAGCGTCTGGTTTATAGAAGTGTCAATCAAGGCAGCAAAGCTGGATTCCTTTGAGATTTTGCGATTTTCTCGAATTCGGTCAAGAACAACGATCGAGTCGTTGACCGAGTAACCCAGTAGAGTTAGAACTGCAGCCAGAACAGTAACATCAAATTCTATGCCGATGAGTGCAAGAGCACCAAGGACAATCACCAGGTCATGCACTAGAGCAACAATAGCACCCGTAGCAGACTGAAATTCAAAACGATAGGCAAGATAGAGCAGAATGCCAACAACAGAAAGCACAGCAGCCTGCAGACCCTGCTTTTTCAATTCGTCACCAATAGTAGGACCAACGTTGGCAACTTCAAGAGCTTCATCAGAAAATGGCGCAAGGCGCTTGAGATCTGAAAGAATATGATCATGAACTTCAGCATTCTTGGCGGAATCAAGAGGTGCTGCCGGATACTGAATGATGAACTCACGGTTCTGACCGCCGCCAACCGATTGAACGATAATCTGGTCAGAGGTAAAATAGAGGCTGCGCTCTTTTTCGATCTGTTTAAAAATGTCTCTGATCTTAGTTTCATTAGATTCGTCTATAAAACGAACATGCATGATACTGCCACCTTTGAAATCGATACCATAGTTGAGGCCTTTAACAAACAGCAACAGAATCGAAATCACGATCAGCGTGATAGAAATGCCAAAAAAAGTATATCTATTTTTCATGAACTGAAAAGTCATATCGTTACCCTTCCTTGATTAAATGCTGAGTGTCTTGGCCCGGTCACCACTGTAATACATGTCCAGAGCCAGCTTTACGCACACAACTGCAGTAAAGACGTTAGCGATCAGTCCGATACCAAGGGTCGTGGCAAATCCGCGAATCGGACCGGAACCGAATATGTAAAGAATGGACACGGTAAGCAGTGTCGTGACGTTAGAATCGATGACGCAGGAAAGGGCGCGATCAAAACCTGCGTTAATAGCTGCTTTCACTGTCTTACCTGAGCGAAATTCTTCTCTGATGCGCTCAAATATGATTACATTGGCATCTACCGCAAAACCGATAGTCAGAATGAGACCTGCAATACCAGGAAGCGTCAGAGTGCCACCGAAGAACACGAGCACAGCAAAAATAATCAGTGTATTAAAGATAACAGCCATGTCTGCAAGGATTCCACAAAACTTATAGAATACTGCCATGAAGAGCAGAATCAGGATTGCGCCAACGTAGCCAGCGCTCCAACCAGCTTTGATAGATTCCTGACCAAGAGTTGGGCCAACTACCCGGCTTTCGAGAGCAATAAGGCTGGCAGGTAGTGCGCCCGCCCGCAGTACGATTGCCAGGTTTTGAGCCTCTTCAAGACTGAAACGACCGGTAATCTGAGCCATGCCACCAGTAATGCGAGACTGAATTACCGGAGCGCTGTGGACTTTATTGTCGAGAACGATAGCAAGCTGTTCACCAATGTGAGAACCGGTCACCTGAGCAAATTTCGCCGCACCTTCGGCGTTAAATTCGAGATGAACGATCGGCGCACCCATTTCATCAAACGAAACCTTGGCGTATTTGAGGTCGCGGCCAGTTACTTCAGGTTTGCGGACAAGTTTGAACCACATGGCCTGCTGGCGAGCGGTTCCTGGCTGCATAAGAACGATTTCGCCTTCTGGACTGATTGGTTCTAGCTGTGCAGCAGTCAATGCCTGATCTTTAACCATGTGAAACTGTAACATGGCTGTGTTTTGAATCAGCTGCTTAACTCTTTCGGGATCTTTAACGCCTGGCAGCTGGATTCTGATGCGATTGCCTTCCTGTGCTTTGATGCTGGGCTCGGCAATACCATACATATCAATGCGGTTCCTGATGATCTCTACAGATCTGCTGACCGCGTCAGTAATGCTGTCATTTTCCTGGATCGAGTTGAGGTCTACCTGATAGACAAGATCGATACCACCCTTAAGATCTAGTCCAAGAGTAATTTTCGATCTTGGAAAAAGCGAGGTTATGACAAGGGGCAATTTTGAATAAAGCTTGGCGGAAGAAATAAGAGCCTGCGCTTCATCTTTTGATTTGCCGGTCACTCTGATAAAGGCATTGCCGTTTACATAGTCAGGATTAATGACTCTGGCTTCGACGCCCATATCCACGAGAGACTTTCTGGCTGTATCAACAACATTGTTGAGAACATCATCGGTGCGGGCAGGATCCTTGGCGCGATTAAAGATCTCGGCCATGCGATCAACCTGGAACTTAATCAGAGCGGATGCTCCGTCATCCCCTGCTGTGAATTCGAGCAATCGCTCTGGAACAGCGCGCTGCTCGGCCGTGGATATGGTGCCGAAGGCACTATCCCAAACCTTTGTAGACGGTAGTGTATAGAATAGCGAAAACAGCAATACCGCTAATACTACAATGATTTTGACACTATATTTACTCTTCATTTACAGAAACTCCCTTGCTGAGGTCGACCAAAGTAGACACGTATTATATTCAAGCAGACATGGCAAGTCAATGAATATTTGCTGACTGGCAAATTCTGATGCAAAAAAAATACGGCAAGATCGGCAGCTGGTTCAAATTTTTATTTACTTATCAGGTCAGAAAAGTTTATTCTATAGCTTGAAAACGGTTATTTAAAATGCAACTACAAATTCGCAAACTTATAGTCATACTGTTTATATGCAGCCTTTCCTCAATTGTTCTGGCACAGGGGACATCGGGGAGTGGCGAAGCTCTTATAAAAAGGGCTCGTGACCACATCAACCTCTTTCAGTATGACAGTGCTCTTACGCTGCTACGTCAGGCCGCACAACTTGAACCAGACAACTGGGAACCTTTTTTTCTAGCTGGCAGTGCACTGTTGCGCCAAAAGAAAGCTGCCGAAGCCGAGAGCTTTCTGGTCAAGGCTCATCAGCTCAACGCCAATGACCTTGAAGTACAAAAAGCACTGGGTGCGCTTTATATAAGCTTGGCAAAAGATGCGCAAAACGCCGGCAAAACTCAAGCAATGAATGATTACCTGCACAAGGCTTGCCGCGCTTATCCGGGTGGCACAAAAATATGGCAGACACTTCTGGAAACCTGGTGGAACAACGGAGAATACGACAAGATCAAAGAAGAGGGTGAGCTGATTGTCAAGGGTAATAGCACCGCTCTCGACCAGGGTGATGACAAAAGTCTGCAAACCGCACTGGTAATAGTAGCCAAAGCCTACTATCGGGAAAACGATTTTGCGGGAGCTGAGAAGTATTTGACGGTCGCATCTAGAATAAGATACGCCAATGATGATCTTTACTCAATGAAGCGCGAGATTCGCAATAGATCCGAAGAGAGCCTGCGGAAAGTTGTTGATGAGGCTAACAAGCTTTTCAAAGAAGGCAATTATGGTCGGGCTCTTGAACTGCTGCAGACAACCAGCAAAATGCCTGGTTCAAAATCCGGTGAGATCTCTGAACTGATTGAGCGGATTGAAAAAGAAGCAACTCTGATGCAGTCTCTGGCTAAAATCGACGACCTGATCAGGGCCGAAAAGTTTGCGGAAGCTCTCGAACCGTTGCAGGAGATTTCTGCAAACTATCCTGGAGAGGAACGCGTTGGCAGCAGGCTAAAAAAAGTTTCTGCCAGGGTAAACCAGCTTCAAGCTGAGCAAGCCAAGGTAAACGCAGCACAGATTGCAGACAAGAATAAACAAAGGGAATTCAATCGCCAATTCAACTTCTTTTTAAAAGAAGCTGGAGAGAACGAAAAACGAGGCAGCTACGACATTGCGGTTATCAGCTATGAAAAAGCTCTAAAAATGCAACCCGAGAACAAGGATATTCCTGCAAAAATTCAGGAACTCAAGAAAAAGTCCGTTCAGTCCAAACAGCGCCAGGACAATTTTTCGGTCAGTTTTGCCGACTTTGAAAATAGTTTTAAAGTCAACGATTATGCTGCTGCTTATAGCAAGGGTAAGGCACTCATTGAAGAATTTGAAGAACACCGCAGCATTGTTGCCCCGGCATTTGCTGAGAGTTGCCTGCGCATGGAGAAGTTTGATGAGGCTCGCAGCTCTCTCACATATATAGAGACAGTTGAAGAGCACAAGAATATTTACAATTACGTCAAAGGCATGATCGCTTATAATCAGGGTGACAACAATCTCGCGCTCGAACATTTTAGCAAGCTTAAATCAGGATTCAGATCAGATATAACCTCAACCATGTTCTGGATCTACCTTTACAAATTTCAGATGGGCATCTATATAATCATGCTCGCGATGCTGTTTCCAGCCATAAAGACCGGTAAAGAGATGCTGAGCAACTGGAAAAGTACCAGCATGCTCAGAAAAATAGACAAAATTAAAGAGTCCGGCGACTATGTTGCCAATCTAGCCTTTTTGCAGGAACGCTACGACCGCGAGGACATACCAAATTCAAAGCAGGTTGCAGTAATGCTTGCCGAAGCGTTGCTACGAACCGGAAACCCACAACGTGCTTATGAACTGGTTTCTGCACTGCTAAAAAAAGACACTCGCAATCCTAATGCCAGGCGTATCGCCGGCGAAGCCTGTCTTCAGCTTGAAGACACGTCTCCAACCGGCCTTGAACACATTCAGGGTCTGCTTAAAATAGACGAAACTCGCAAAGAGGTTATAAGTTATCTTGCACAGGCTTATATTCGCCAGCAGGCAGACCACAAAATGGCCCAGGATTACATCATGAAGGCGATCTCAATCAACCCCAATGACAATGAAGCAATTGTTTATCTGGCCGACACATACATAAAACGACAGACTTATTCGCAGCAGTCATTTAAAACGCTTGAACGCGCGATCAAGATTGCACCAGAGGTGCCAGCTTATTATGAGGCAATCATAGAAAACCTGCACCGGCTCGATAATCCACAGGAAGCCGAAAAGTGGCGGGAAATGGCCGCGAGCAGGTTTCCGAGCGAACCTGCGTTTTCGGATCAGCCCAGAAAAAGCAGCAGAGTGGCGCAATCACCATCACCAGCCTCACTCGGCAGCATGCCAGATTACGAAAGCATTGGCAACGACGCACCAGGCGGTTTCCCTGATTATGAAAACATTGGCAATAATGCACCGGGCGGCTTCCCTGATTATGAAAACATTGGCAATACTTCCCCCGGGGGCTTTCCTGACTATGAAAATATTGGCAATGATTCGTCCTTGCCGAATATTGCCCCCGCTCCCCTGCCCGATTGGAGCGCAAAGCCGACGCCAAAGCCATCAACTCCGGCGATAAGCGGACCTCAAAAAAGCTGTCCGCACTGCCAGGCAATAAATGCACTTAAGGAATACTATTGCACAACCTGTGGCAAGCCTTTTGGCGGCTGATTTTCGCTGCCAACAAAAATAATGCAAGCACTTGAGCTGCTATAGTATTATGAAAAAAACATTCAAGGAGTCGGTATGAAAACCTTTGTCAAAAACGCCAGGTATTTCTGGGCTGGAGGCGACTCTGAAGTCAAAGAAAACGTCTCTGTGCTGATCGAAAATTCACAGATTATCGCGGTCGGCGACGCTACACAACTGTCATCAATGGCTGCCGATGCCCGAAATATCGACGCCTCTGAACTTATAGTAATTCCTGGACTGGTAAACACACATCATCATTTTTACCAGACCCTGACCCGCAATTTTCCATCGGTGCAGGACGCTAAGCTGTTTACCTGGCTGATACGGCTTTACCCCCTCTGGGCGCGAATAAAGCCCGAAGATTTTGGCCTCGCCACCACCATCGCCACCCTGGAACTGCTTAAAAGCGGCTGCACTACCGCAGTAGACCATTCTTACCTGGTGCCTGACGGTCAGTCAAGCCTTTATTACCAGCAGGTTGAGGCTGCCCGCAAGACCGGTATGCGCTTTCATCTCTGTCGTGGCAGCATGTCTCGCTCAAAGAAAGATGGTGGACTACCGCCAGATTCTGTCGTGCAAACTGAAGACCTGATCATGAAAGAAACAGACGAACTTGTCAACAAGGTTCATGAGGCACAAAAAGGCGGCATGACGAGAATTATCGTTGCACCCTGTTCGCCATTCTCAGTCACCCGAGAACTGATGATTGAAGCAAAAAAATACGCTACCAGCAAAGGCCTGAAAACCCACACACACCTCGCCGAAACCAAAGACGAGGAGGAATTCTGCATTAAAGAATTCGGTGTAAGGCCATTTAAACTCATGGAAGACCTCGGCTGGATGGATGAAAATTCATTTTATGCACACTGTGTCCACATGTCGCCAGAAGAAGTCGTCGCAATGGGCAAGGCTCAAGGTGGAGTGGCTCATTGCCCGACCAGTAACATGCGCCTGGCCTCAGGCATTGCACCTATTGTCGAGATGCTTCAAGCAAACGTGCCGGTCAGTCTTGCTGTTGACGGCAGTGCCAGTAACGACTGCTCGAATATGATGCTCGAAGTGCGCAATTGCATGCTATTGCAGCGTGTATTAAAAACGGCAAACTGTATGACCGCCCGTGAAGCTCTCAAAGTTGCAACACTTGGCGGTGCCAAGGTGCTGGGGCGCGACGACATTGGTCTGCTTGAAAACGGTTATGAAGCTGACCTGGTTGGTTTCAGACTCGACAGTCTGCGTCAGGCTGGCAGCTCAACCGATCCGCTGGCTGCTCTAGTTTTCTGCGCTGTCGACAGCGCCGACCTCAACATAGTGCATGGCGAAACTCTAATAGAAAATGGGCACTTCACACGTTTTTCTGATACTGAACTCAAAGATCTGATCAGACGTCAGAACGAACGCAGCCAGCAGATATATCAAGGCTGAGTCGATAAAGTTGGCTGTGCTCCCGGGGAGCACTTCGGAATATGTGGCTCTAATGGCCAAAGACCATAAGAGCCACATAAAAGAATTTAATGTATACTTGTCAGCTAACAAAATTGCAGGACATTCAAAATACGAGAAAGAGGTTGCAAGAATATGAAGATTATCGGTAACGCTACTGTACTAACGCTCGGAGAAAACCACAGAGTCATCGAAAATGGTGCGGTTGCTTTTGACGAAAAAAAGATACATGCCATTGGCAGCACCGAAGAAATAAAGCAAAGATACCCAAAAGCCAAAGTGAAGAATGTTAAAGGTCGAGTGCTTATGCCCGGTATCGTTAATACCCATATGCACCTTTATTCGACTTTCGCCCGTGGTATTGCCCTTAAAGATGCTCCACCAACCAACTTCACACAGATACTTGAACGTCTGTGGTGGCGCCTGGACAAGTCATTGACCCGCGAAGACCTTTATCTTACTGCTTTAATTCCACTGCTCGATGCAGTGCGCAATGGTGTTACCACATTATTTGACCATCACGCCAGCCCCAACTGCATTACCGGCTCGCTTGACGTTTTGCGCGATGCTTTCCGCAAATGTGGCCTGCGTGGCAGTCTCTGTTACGAAGTTTCAGACCGCGATGGCGTAGAAAAATGTGACGAGGCCTTCAAGGAAAATGCTAACTTCATCAGAGGCCTCAAGCTGGAGAGCGAAACCGATATTACCGCCATGATCGGCATGCACGCCAGTTTCACCCTCTCTGACACAAGCCTCGAAAGAGCTGCTGAACTTATGAAGGCTTTGCAAACCGGCGTGCATATTCACGTTGCCGAAGACAAGGCCGATAATGATGACGCGATTAATCGCGGCTATCGCTCAGTAGTTGACCGCCTGCATCGCTTCAATCTTACCGGCCCCGACAGTATATTCGTTCATGGTGTTCATTGTGATGCTCACGACATCCAAACTCTCGGCCTGACCAAGACCAACGTTATTCACAACCCGCGCTCAAACATGAATAATGCTGTTGGCTGCTCTCCACTCGAAAAAATGATGGAAGAAAAGATCAACGTCAGCTTTGGCACCGACGGCATGTCAGCCTCACCGCTCGAAGATCTTATGGTGGCAAACCTGCTGCATAAACACCAGGCCGGTGACCCACGCAAAATTTACGGCGAAGCCTGGCGAATGTTTACAGTTAACGGCCCTCGACTGGCCAGTAAACTGTTTAAGAAAAAAGTCGGCACAATTGAAGAAGGCGCCGCTTCTGACCTCGTCGTCTGGGATTACGTGCCACCCACCCCGATAACTGCTGCCAACACCTATGGGCACCTGACCTTTGGATTGCCATTCAGTCGGGTTCAAACCACTATTTGCCAGGGCAAAACCCTCATGGATGACGGCGTTCTAACCTTTCTGGAAGAGGGCGAAGAAGAAGAACTCTGCGCAAAATCCCGCGAGCTCGCCAGTTCGCTCTGGGAAAGATTCTAAAAAGGATAATCCGCCCGTGCTACTACTGCCGGGCGGATTTTGCTTTGCATGGCTAAAAAACAGTCTGTAAGAAAAAATGAGAACGAGCAAGAAAATTTCAAGGTAATGCCCTCCGACGAGGTAATTCTTGAACACTTTCGTGCCTATCTGCACGAATACTTTACTGTGCGCAACCCAAACGGAATTGATCGTTTTCTTGCCCAGTCATTTACCGCCTTTGGTTCTGCAGGCAACGAAATCTTCTCAACTCCAGATCAGGCCACTGCTCTTTACAAAGCAGACCTACAACGGTATCCGGGGCAGTTAAGTCTTATCGTAGAAACATTCAAGGCCGAACGACTCAACGATCTTGCCGCTGTCGTCTGGGGACAGGCAACTTTAAATGCTAAAGATGGTCCTGTGCAATTTGCGATAGAGAATCTAAGAACAACTGCAGTGTACAGTCTGATCGACGGCAAACTTATGATCAGCCACATGCACATTTCGTTGCCTCTGGAAGCCGAAAACAAAGAGTCAGAGAGCTTGTTGATCAGCCGTATCGACGATACTCTGCACGAAACGGCCGAAAAATATCGTCTGATTTTTGAGAATTCGCCAGTCGGGATTCTGCATTACGATAGCAATGGAATCGTTAAAGACTGCAATCAGAAATTCTTAAGTA
>Ga0180007_10000672_pt1 | contig 54151 bp, 52 predicted proteins | sample MM_PC_MetaG_FD_121122 | JGI IMG/M metagenome (GOLD analysis project Ga0180007, IMG submission 121122) | Groundwater microbial communities from the Aspo Hard Rock Laboratory (HRL) deep subsurface site, Sweden - MM_PC_MetaG | ecosystem: Environmental > Aquatic > Deep subsurface > Groundwater...
GTCGCAGGATTCGGCACTCGTTTCTTGCCAGCCACAAAAGCGCAACCGAAAGAAATGTTGCCCGTTGTAGACAAGCCATCAGTGCAATATGCAGTAGAGGAAGCGGTAGCAGCTGGGATAAAAGATATTATTTTAATCACTGGCCAAAACAAACGAGCAATTGAAGATCATTTTGATAGCCATTTTGAGTTGGAAGAAAATTTGCGAAGAAAAAAGAAAACAGAAAAGTTAAAAGAGATTCAAAATGTATCAAAACTAGCAAATTTTATATATATTCGCCAAAAATCCCCCCTAGGTAACGGGCACGCGGTTCTGTGTGCAAAAAGTGTGATCGGAAACGAACCGTTTGTAGTAATTTGGCCTGATGATCTTATAGATTCCAAAAAAAATACCATAAAACAGATGATTGATGTTTACGAGAAATATCAATCTCCTGTGGTTGGAGTACTGGCAGTACCAGATAAAGATGTGGAAAAGTACGGTATTATTAAAAACAAACATATAAAAGGTAATGTCCATGAAATGTTGGACATTGTTGAAAAACCATCACTTAAATCTGCCCCTTCCAATCTAGCATCACTTAAAGGATATGTTTTAGGTCCAGAAATTTTCCGCGTACTAGAAACCATGAAACCCGGTAAGGGTGGCGAAATATGGCTCGCCGATGCGGTAAAAAAATTACTGCCAAAAAAATCCATATTTGCCTGTGAATTTAGCGGTACAATTTACGATGTTGGATCAAAAGCTGGTTGGATCAAAGCAAACATTGCTTACGCAAAAAAAAGACCCGAGCTTAGAAAAGAACTAAAAGGATTTATTTAGAGCCATGTCAAAAAAAATAATATTTATCCTCGCACCCATTGCAGTAATTGCAGTTTTTGTCATTATTTACTCAATGCTCAGTGGAGATGATACAAAAATACCTGCTGGTGCCACACAGCCGAAGACACTCACTTATTGGCGTGTTCAGGATAGTGAATCTAATTTTGCTGCAATTATTAATTCTTGGCGGGCAATGCATCCCAATGTGAAAATCCAATACCGGACACTTCGACACGAAGAGTACGAACAGGCTTTGTTAGAAGCGTGGGCAAAGGGAGAAGGGCCGGATATTTATTCAATTCCAAATACTTGGGTACATAAGTATCAAGAATTTATTTCTCCTATCCCTCCTACTATTGGGATGGCTTACTACACTACCGAAAAAGCACTGGGTTTAAAGGAGGAGCAAAAAATTGAGTATAAAGAAACTCCTTCAATCCAGCTCCTCGAACTAGCTAATAATTTTGTTGATTCTGTTTATGAAGATGTTGTCATAGAAAATCAGATTTATGCGCTACCATATTCTGTAGATAATATTGCATTGTATTACAATAAAGATCTTCTGAATCAGGCAAAAATTCCACTACCCCCGACAACATATTCAGAATTTCTTGCAGATGTAAAAAAACTAACGAAGACGGACAGCCAGGGCAATGTTATTCAGGCTGGTACTGCTTTAGGCGGGACAGAGAATATTCCTCGCGCCTCCGATATTTTGTTTCTGTTGATGTTGCAAAGTCGGGCTACCCTAACCGACCCTCCCAATTTCTTAATAGGAAACCCAGATGACGCAGGGAGCGTCCCCGCCGTTAATGCATTGGATTTCTATACCCAGTTTGCTGATCCAAATAAAGAAGTATATACCTGGAATGAAGATCTTTCGAGTGCTTTGGAAATGTTTGCCCAGGGAAAATTAGCTTTCTTTTTTGGGTATTCATATAATATCCCCCTAATCAACCAGTTAAGTGGGGGTCAATTGAATTATGGGGTCACAAACGTACCCCAGCTTAATCAAGATTTAAATTACGCAAATTATTGGGTAGAAACCGTTGCCATGAGCTCACCAAACTCTAATGAGGCATGGGATTTTCTACAATATGCCACTCGAGTTGAAAATGTTGTAAGCTATTTAGAGTCAGCAAATCGGCCTACAGCCCTAAAAGCGCTTGTTGATATTCAAAGAGAAGATTTCCTATTACGCCCTTTTGTTGAGCAATCGCTTGTAGCAAAAAACTGGTACCATGGAAAAAAGCCAAATCTTATGGAACAATACATTTCTGATGCTATTGAAAGTGTTGTTAAAAATCAGCTAGATTCAAAAGAAGCCTTGCGATTAGCTCAGCAGTTAATTCAACAAACATATTAAAATGATATGAAGAAGCGTCTTGTCATAATTTTTCTTACAGTGTTTGCCGCGCTATTGGTTTCTATCCCAATCACTCCTGCATTAGCGGACTGTGAAACTGGAAATCTTCTGCCAGCATGCACCTGCAGTGGACAATGCCAACTGACAGATTTTCTGGCATTAGGGTCAAATATAATGCAATATGGCGTTGGCATATTAGCTGCTGTTGCTGTTGGTTTTTTTATCAATGCCGGTTATACTTTGCTGATGGCTATGGGCAACCCGGAAAAAGTTGAGGCCGGAAAGAAACAACTAGGGGGAACCTTCAAAGGGGTCGCCATAGTCATGCTGGCATGGATATTAGTAAGTACGATTATATTCTTCACCACCGGGAACAGTAGTGGTCTACTCTTTGGCAGAGGAAACAAATGGTGGGAGTTTGAGGAAACTGAACTATATGAAATGTATTTGCCTAAAAACGAAAATAATTTTTGTCCAATAAGAACCTCTGCTGCGCCTCCAAACGCCAGTTGTAATATTTTTTACACTCTACAGGAATGTAAAAACACAAATGAGTATGGCGGTGGTGATTTTGGTGCGATAGCTGCCGCAAAACAAGAGCACAATTGCAGAAGCCTTGGCGTATGTGCCGGAGGACCGGAAATACTTTGTTGTGACAGATCGGGCGGAGCTCTTGAATGCGCATCAGGTTCTATAATTGAAACTTATGTAACAGGAGATTAATAATTATTACCTTTTTAATACTATGAAATCAAAATTAGGAATTTTCTCTCTTATCATTATAGCTATCACACTACTCTCTGCTGTCCCAAACCCAGCGGAAGCTGGATCAATTTGTTGTGACGGCCCAAATGCTGGTAACAGTTGTGTCAATGATACTACTTGTGGGATAGGATATAAATGTGGAGGTCTTTGTAACCCTCTTGGATCAACGAAAATGTCTCTAATTGATTTGTGGGTCAGAATTCTGCAATTAATGTTGGGAGCTGTAGGTTTGTTTGCAGTTATGATGTTTATTTATGGTGGATTTGTGATGCTAACTTCGGGGGGGAATCCTGACAAGGTTAAAAAAGCAAAAGACACTTTAGTCTGGGCAACATTAGGTCTTGCTACTATAGTTTTTAGTGGAGCAGCAGTACGATACCTCTTCACAAATTTTACTTTCTAAAATCTTCTTAGCAAATTGTAGCAACACCTGTTTGAGCAATAAAATTGTTCTATTTCCAAAATTTTTGGCAAATAGCAAGAAGTGGTCAATTTCTGCTAACCTAAGGCAATAATTAGTGATACAATACTCTCAACGCCGCCGGCTGAGAGTATTTTTAGTTATTTAACAATTTGACATTATTCGGGATATTGGACTATAATAAAAATACTTGGAGCTTATGGATTTTAACAATTGATAAATCTTATCCAAAGGAAAGGGGGTGAAAAATATGAAAAAGATAGTAGGTCTTCTTTCAGCTGTTGGAGCATTAGTGGTAACAAAAACTGCTTATGCTGTCAGCTTCTATGACCCTGCAGAAACCTTAGGTCTTGGCAGTGCTGATCTTCAGGAAACTGTTATTGCAATTATTCAATGGATTCTCGGACTCTTAGGTCTTATCGCAGTTATTATGATCTTAATCGGTGGCTTCAAATGGATGACTGCCGGCGGTAACGAAGAAAAAATCGAATCCGCAAAAAAACTACTCACATCAGCAATTATTGGTTTAGTAATTGTGCTACTCGCATGGGCAATCGTAATCTTTGCTCTTGGCGTTCTCCAGAATACAAGTGGCGTAACCTAATAATCGCTATTGCATCGAATATTGAAACCACTCTCAGCAAATGCTGGGGGTGGTTTTGTTTTTTTTGCATATCAAGTACAATAACTATAGAATTCACTTAGTTAATAAGTTATGTGTGGTTGAATTTGGATAAAGTAAAAAAACTAATTGAGCAGAAGACAGCTCTAATTGCATTAATATTCATAAGTCTTTATGTAATATTTTTTATTTCAATTTCCATATGGAAATATCATAATTTTGGATACAACGCAATTGACCTGGGCATATTCAACCAGGTTTTTTATAACACAAGTGTCGGTGATTTATTTTCTATGACAATCCACCCGCATTCTTACCTGGGAGATCATTTTGGTCTTATCATTTTGTTGCTGACTCCTGTTTATGTGTTGTTCCGCAGTCCTGTCACATTATTAATCCTGCAAACAATTGCAATTGGATTTTCTGCCTGGCCATTATATTTGATTGCAAAAAAAATTGCTAACAATAAAATTGGTTTATTGATGGTGGTAATTTTTTTATTAAATCCATTTGTTCAAAATATGAACCTGTTTGAATTTCATCTTCTTCCATTTGCAATCTTTACCCTTCTATTCACTTTTTACTTCTATTTGAATAATCGTTTTAATATGTTTTTGCTGTTTTCTTTGCTGTCGCTGCTTGTGAGAGAAGATATCTCTCTCGTAATTATTATGTTTTCTTTCTTAGCTTTGTTTGATAAAAAAGACGGGAAATGGATTATTACCCCTGCACTTCTTGGTGTAGGATGGTTAGCCACTGTTTTTTGGATTGTGCCCCTGTTTAATAATTATGATTCATACAAATTTGTATTTTACTATTCTTGGCTGGGTGGTTCTATTGGTGAGATCACAAAAAACTTTTTCTTGCGCCCATTACAGGTTTTGTCTCATCTGTTTTCAGTCCAAAACATTTTTATGTCGTTGGCACTATTTTTACCATTTTTATTGCTTCCTTTTTTAAAACCTAAATATCTTTTATTATCACTTTTAGTATTTCTACAGCTGTTACTGGGCAGTTTCAGTGGGCAGTTGATATTAAAAACGCATTACAGCGCGCCGTTACTGGTTTCCATATTTATTTCGACTATTTATGCCCTGACATACCTTTTTAAGGCTAAAAATGGGGATAAATCTAATTGGCAATTTAGAGTAAAAAGGTATATTTCAAAAGAACTTGCGCTTTTTTCTACTATTTTTATTGCCGTAACAATATACGGAGCAACAACATTTGGCCCCATAGTGCCGGCAATTCAAGCTGTTTCATCTTATCAGCATAATTATCCTGAATTTGGGCAACTTAAAACAGACTATATTGATTTGGTCCCTGAAAATACGTCTGTTACAGCCAGTTATGACTTGCTCCCACACCTTTCTAGTCGCAATGAACTCTATTCCCTGCATTACGCATTTTTAGGCAGAAAGCAGTATTCAAATGACTTATACACTTTGCCCCCGACTGACTTTATGCTTATTGATACTAAGGACTTTTTGACCTACCAAATACAATATCCTGATAACTCATTTTATCAAAACGCATATTCTGAAGGTGATAATAATATCCGCTCAGTAATGGAGAAACAAGGAATGAATATTTATTCAGTTAGTGATGACCTGCTGTTGCTTAGTAAAAACACAGAAAATAATATCGAACTATATACCAAGCATTCAGAAAAACCAAATATTGATTATGAGCTAAATGCAGAAAATAAAGCAAACCGTAATCTAATGGCAGCACCGGAAATTATTTTCAATGGCTGGGAATTTTTGCCAACTAATCCTGATCAACATCCAACATTCAACATTCCATTTTCGATAATTCCTATTTCATTATATTGGCAAACAAACAACGAGATTGCTGAAAATTACCAGTTACTGCTTCATATTAGAGATGATGAAAACAATTTAGTATATGAAAAGTATTATCCGCTTGGATATGGAATATTCCCATCTAGTGAGTGGGGGAAAGACAGTTATATCCAGACTAACTATTGGTTTTTTATCCCTGAAACTCTTCCCTCTACTAAAATCAATACTATTTCATTTGATCTGGTGCAATTAAAAAAACACCATCATTACCTTGGCCTAGATGGCCTTTTGACTGCAACAATGAAAAATGTTGAATATGAATCTGTGGGAGAAACAATTCAAATCCCCTGGCCAGAAAAAATTATTCGATAACTCGATAAATACTAACCTGGTCGGATATAAATTCCTCTTTGAGGAATTTTTTATTTGCAGGATCAAAATCGCCCAACTCTCTGGATCTGTCTGAAAAGAATATAAAATTAATATTGTTTTGCATTAAAAACTCCTGTTTAGCTTCTAATTCCAAATTGCTTTGAAACAACCAACTGACTTGTTCCTGTTTAAATTCGTAGTTTATTGTCTCAACACCATGGCCAAGATAAACAGTTCTTCCTGAATACCCTGGTATAAAATTTCCATCAATCCATTCTGATAGTATTACTCCATCCTCTCCTATATTCTCTTTAATCCAGTCAAATGATCCCCTATAATCATCTGAAAGATAAAAGAAAGGATATGTCATATTCTTATAAAGCAGAAAGTCATTTACCAATGCATATACATTTGAAAATGCGATTAAAATTGTAAATACAAATATGAGAACCAGTTTATTGTCAGTAATATACCTGATTATTTTTGCATTTTTGTACTTGTTCGCAAGATATATGACTGCTAAAGTCGCAAGCAACACCATGGGAAAGTGAAGATTTTGTGATAATCTTCTTTGGAACGCCAGTGGTGCATATAACAATAAAGTCTGAACAATAAACCATACTGCGACAAAAAGCCATTTGTTATCTTTCTTTTTAAAGATTTTTGCAACTCCAACTACTGCTAAAATTCCAACAAATCCATAACTTATTATTAGAAGCCACCATGCTGGGGTATAAAGAATATTTTGTTCCGCACGACCTGCCATTAGATAATCTTGCGCAATGATGACGAAATGATAGACAACTGACGGCAAAGCTATGAGAATAGTAATAAAAAAATGCTTGAAATAAATGAAGGGAATTTTTCTATCCATAATCCCTTTCAAAAAAAGATATGCTGTCACCACCGCTAATAATGTAAAAAAGTGAAAGGGGTGAAAGGAAAACCATATGAGCGCAGCTACACCTGCTACAACACTATACTTGTATCTGTTTGTTTCAAAAGAGATAAGTAACGAAAGAAAAACAACCAGCGATAGTATTGAGGAAAAAAGTATGTGCGGTATATGAAACATTGAAAGAAATGTTACGGACTCTGGTACCCAAAGATCCATGGGCCAATGATAGTATCCTTCACCAATATATTTTAGATGTTCGAGAAAAGGAGACAGCAACCCGCCCAACCCTGACGAAAAGAGAAGTAGAATTATCGCTATTTTCCTATGCTGTTTGTTTGAAAAAATATAAGCAATAAAAATATAAGCAAATGCAATAAAAACGAAGATTAGAATACTTCGTGTAATTTGTAATGTAAGCCAATGTGGCAAATGCAATACCTTACCAAAAATTCCAACGGTTGCCCAAAAAGGCTTTATTAAGGAGACGCTTTGAGATTCGGATGTATACAAATCTTTAAACACCACATCCCCTTGTTCAACCTGCTCTAGATAGGAATAATAAACATTTGTATCTCCCGGTGTAAGTGCGTGAATCCCGGTATAGAAGGATTCTTCGGGAGTTCTAAGATAACCAAAAATATACGGCAAAAAAGTTATAACTACAACAAATACACTCAATAAGATTATGAGTCTTTTTTCCTTTCTGCTAATTGTTTTAATTATTTCTTTCACTTTTTGAAGGATTAAAATTCAGAAAGTTTTGAAAGTAATTTTTCTTAGTTATAACAGATAAAATGAGAATGATAACGAATATCAGTATATATATTAAGCTATTTACAAGAACTATATACGAAAGTAGGCCGGCGAGGGTAAGAATAAAAATGAACTGTAGAAAGTATTTTTTATCAACAAGTATTGCTATAGGTATTAACCAAACAAGATACCATGGTTGTAGATATGACACATAGTAAATAATATAGGCAAATAGTATTAAGAACGAATAATAAATAAAGTTTTTTGACTTGTCTTTAACATAGTTTTTTATCTGCCAAAAATATACCACAATAAATGCCCCCAAGCCAAAATAGCGTGATATATCAGTTAACAGATCATATGACCAGGAAAAATAAGAACCTACCAAATACGCAATGGCAAAAACAAGACTGGGAAAAAGTGAGAAAAGAAAAAATGTGGATAATTGCGTTTGTTGAAATAATCCTTTAAATATTTCCGCTCCTTCCCAAAAAGGAATGTAGAAAAGAGTCGTCACTATAATTACTGCAATCCCCGTTTTGAGAACAAACTTAACCTTTTTACTTAGTTGAGGGATGTTTTTAAGAACAAAATACAAAAACACGGGGACAATAACCAACGTAATATATTTTAACAAAACCGAAAGAAGTAAAACTAATAATGAAGTAGAATACTTTTTCTTTAATAGAAAATATATTGCTGCCAATACTATTGAAATCATTAACATATCATTATGAGCATTGTTAACAGCTTCAAACAAAATAAGTGGATTCCACAAATATAGAAACAGCCCTCCTATCTTTTTATCAGGGCTTATCATTTGTAATATCTTTCTCAAAAAGCAAGCCCCTGCGAAAAATGAGAACAGCGCAAGTAACTTATACAGAAAAATATTCCAGAAAAAACTGTCCTGTGCAATATTGCTAAAGCCAATAGAAATAGATGCCCATAGAGGACCATACTGCATTGTCAAATAATTCCACTCTTTTGGAGAAAAATTATAAAACATGTCATCAGAATAATTCTCTGTCGCCACAATGTACGGATTTTCGTTGTACACAGTCTTAACTCTTGCACGATATGTGTAATTATAAACATCTGCAGAACCAATCGGCGGGATAAGAATCATAATAGTACTAAAGACCACTGAAAACAGTACAACAATTTTCCCTATATTTTTTTCATTTTTTTTATTAGCTGTTTTGAAAGTAACCCAATATGCTAATACTAATAGCAAATTAATCAGAAGAAAGAATGTCTTAAAGGCATAACCCCGCGGGGGTATGGAGCTGATCTGATAAAAATAAGCAATAAATGCTAAAGCGGCATACAGCAAACAGGTCAACGACCCCATTATTACTAATTTTTTTCTGGCATCCATTACTTATTTTTTAAAGCGAAGCTTAACTATTGTAATGAAAAAATTTACTATCTCCATTTTCGAGAGTTTTGAATGGCCATAAGTACGATCTTTGAACACTATAGGGATTTCCTTTACTTTGAATCCCATTTTCTCGCACAAATAAATTGTTTCCTCTTGAAATGAATATCCATTACCTTTGATCTTTTCCCAATCAATTGACTCTATAACCCTCCGCGCATAACACCGATACCCCGACGTTACATCACGGGTTTTCAGCCCGAGCATCGTCCGTGAAAACCACATTGCTCCTTTACTCATCCAATTTCTCAGCATACTCCAATTCTCGACGCCTCCCTCAGGAATCCGACGCGATCCTATTACTACATCATTTCCCTTTTCTGCTTCTTCTAAAAATCTAGGTATGTCGTCCGGATTGTGAGACAAATCAGCATCCATTTCAAAAACGAAATCCGCACCTTTCTTCAGAGCCATTTCAAATCCGGCAATATAAGCGCTCCCCAAACCCAGTTTTTCTTTTCTGTGAATAGCCATCACAGGAGGGAATTGGTTAATTAATTTATCTACAATCACTCCTGTCCCGTCAGGAGAATTATCATCAACAACGCAAATATGAAGGCCGGCAATCGAAAGATCAGCAATTCTTCTAACCAGAATTTCTATGTTATCTTTTTCGTTATATGTCGGAACAATAATATAAATATTCATAGATTTACTTCAATTGGTACACGTAATCATTGCCAAACTGTTCAATTAATTCAAGACTTGGCAGTTGATTTAGTTCCTCCGGGGTTGTTTGCATAATGAATTCAGATTGAACATCAAAATGAACTATAACATAATTTATACCATAACCAGAAACCCTACTTTGTGTTTCGGGACTGGTAAAATTATGCATAATATCATCTTCCAATTCCAGAAAATTTTCCGGGAAGAACCCGCTATAACCATTGAACATTTTTTTCCAATGATAAGTTGACATATATATGTATTCCGCAGTTTTAACTATATTTGAATCCAGTGGCAATTCTAAAATAACTGGATCACCCTCCTGATCCGCTAGCCAACGATAAACTTCTGGGACCTCTTCGTCAACCAATACTTCATGGTATGGTATTGGTTGGAATGGTGGAATCCAAAGGAATTCCAACATTAGCAAAGAGGAAATCAGAATCAAAGCGCCACCATACAAATATCTTTTCTTAATTTTTTTAAACAATTGGTTCAAGCCCAGCCCAATAATTACACTCATTGATAGTAAAACAACAACGAAGAATCTTCCTAGTGCGCGCATACCATCAAACCCCGGGACAAATTTATACAAAAGTACATACGGCCCAGCTATCCCTGTATCTGTATTTGAAAAATTTACCAGCACCCCAAACGATAACAAGAAACAAATCGCCCCAATAAGTAAATACAACACAGCTATATGTATTGTCTTTTGATCCTGTAACCGTCTTTTGATGAGATAATAAATGCTCACAATAAATAGCATAACTACTGTGAATCCGGTATAAAGTACTTTTTCCATAGTATTGGGATTGCCAATTATTTCTGCAATGGACGGAGAAAACGCAAGATAATCAACGATGTCTGGTGAATAATATTCCACTAGTCCATATGAGCGAACATACCCACCCTCATCGTGAACCAATAAATACGGATACAGAACAGGGAAAACTGCTAAAAATACTACCAGAAGAGATAGGATAAACTTAACCACGAACTGTCTTTCAGGAAATCTCTTCTTAATAGCTGCGAAGTAAAAAATAATGAATGTTGCAATCACAATAGCCATCATCAAGAAATAATGGCTACTCATATAGCCTAAAGAAATATATGCGATGATTAAGTAAATAAAATTACGATTCTTTTTCGAATTAACCAGCTTATGTAGTATCAATAATATAAGCGGAAAAAAGAAAATCACTTGCAGGTGAATTTGACTAAAATGGACTACCCGAAAAGGATTAAACCCAAAAATTATTGCTCCAATAATAGAAACTGCTGAATTTCTAGTAAGGTAGTAAAGAAATAGATACATACAGTAGGCCGCTAAGACAAAAAACAGCAGTGTAACAAGATTGTACGCCAGTATTGGATTACTAGTTAAAGCGATGATCGGCCAAGCTAAAACTGCGGTGCCAATAATATGCTCAGAATATGCTAATGTGTTTTCGTTTGGATAGAAAATATTCGCATTAAAAATATTAGTGATATTTTCTTGGAAAGCATGAACATCCCATGCAAGCGTCCAAGTAATAAAATATGGATCAGCCCCATCATGGACCCAATTATTAAGATGCCCAGCTAATGGATATGTCGTAATTACAGTAAGCACAATAAACAGCAGAATTACCAAAATGTGCCTTTTAATTGCTGACGATCTTGTTTTGTAATTCATTGAAAAAACCTCTCAAGATAATAAAATAATTGGCTGTTATTCCAATCCCAAAGCCATGAATGATCTCCCGATAAACTATCAAATGTATTATCCCATATACTATCCCAATAAATGACCCCCGCGAATTGAACAAATATAGAAAAGACTATTAGAAGGCAAAAACATATAATAACAGCTTTTTTCCTAAACAAATCATTTAAGACTACGGGTATAAAAAATAGCATGATAAATGGAACAATATCAACAAGCATCCTTGGACCATAAGTAACTCCACCATACCATGCCCACCATTTACTCATTACCATAGTAAATATAAGTACACCAATTGATAAATATCTGAAAAGTAATCTATATTCTTGATTTTTCTCTTTTTTCCTTTTCCATACTATCCATATTCCAATAATACTCAATATTATAAATGGCGAAAACACAAAAAGACCACGACTAGGACTGATTAGAAGCCCCCCGAACCCATCCCAGAACGGGTTGTGCCAATGTTCAATACATGGGACGACATTAAATGCATCGCAACTATATCCTGTCTGCCAAAAATAACTAAAGTAATACGCTTGATATATTAGTAACAAAGTTAATGGAACTGATGCACCAAGGATGACAGACAAAATTTTCTCTCTATATTTGTATAATATGTACACAAAAAATATTACCGCAAATATTATATTTAGGTATCTTGCTGCAATCGCCAATCCAACTGCTAACCCAGTGAGTAAAAATACTAAATCACTTTTTTTTGGTTTCAATAAAAGATAAACAACTAGTATAAGAAACAGCTGGCTAGTTCCATGTTGCCATAAATCTTGACTTGATATTGTCCAGCTGCTAGTACCAAAGGCATAGATTATCACTAAAAAGATTGACCATTTTTCAGACAGGTATTTCCGAAAAATAAAGAATAATAGCATTGCAGAAAGAGCAGTTATCAGCGCTGCTGTAATCTTTGCTAATGTAGTGACAAGTGCAGATGTAAATGGAATACCAGCAAAATATGGGATTGCATAAACAGGTAAAGCCAAGATAGAAGAGAGAACTGGATATTTAGAGAAATAGTGATCATCCGCTTCAACAAAAACATATAAGGGATGGTTCTTGTACTCACTACTATCAATAAATTCATCAAAATCAAAATTTCCCTCCTCTAAAATACTTATTGGTATCAGTCGTGTCGGAAGACCATCCATTGTCCCTAAGAAACGAGGCGAGCTAATATACACTAAAAATATTAATAAAAACAATAATGTCGTCCTCGCCTTTTTTGGAACATTCAGCATATTGGTGGGTCCGTGTTTGAGTTTTTTATTTCACGATACGGTATTTGATCAAAGTCCATAGAGCAATGAAACCGTCTCGCCAAGTTATCTTTTTTCCTTCGTCATATTCTCTGCCGGTATAAGATATTGGCACCTCATAGATTCTATATCCTTTTTTCAAAACTTTCGCAGTCATTTCCGGTTCAATATTGAATCGATTTGCAGTTAGTTTCAGGTTTTTTATAATATCTGTTTTAAATACTTTGTAACAGGTTTCCATATCCGTAATAGTAGTATCGTAGAGTATGTTTGTTACAAATGTTAAAAATTTATTTCCTATCGCATGCCAAAACAACATTGCTTTTCCTTCACCCCTAAAACGGGACCCATAGACTACCTCTGCCTTACCATCTTGGATGGGCTTTAACAATGCCCCGTACTCCTGCGGATCATATTCTAAATCAGCGTCTTGAATTAGTACGACATCACCCGTCATATGTTCAAATCCAGTTCTTATTGCCCTCCCTTTGCCATAATTTTTTTCATGATAATAAATTTGGACTTCGGGATCTTTGAAATTCTTTAATATCTCCCGAGTACCATCGTGAGAACCATCATCAACTACAATTATTTCCTTCTCATATGGAACTGCTTTTACCTTTTTAATTATTTTCTTGAACGTGCCCTTTTCGTTATAAACCGGGATGATAATCGAGAGCTTCATTTTGGCATTTCATTAGTTATTGAATTAGAATTACTTTCGCTGTAGAAGTAAGCGATGATAAGTATACTAACAATATATGTTATATAATTATCATTAAAAAATCTCGAGAACAACCAAAACACAAAAAGATATATCCCATAATTGACTAACATTGTGCTAACTGTGTTATTTCTTTTTTGATATCGATATAGAAAGAAAAGCAGTGGGATTGACACAATCAGTTGAAGAATCCAAAACGGAAAATAGTCATGAATCGTTTCAACACCAGCTTTTGCCATAAGCATTAGCAGTGAAAAACCATATCCTGAAATTGGGTAGCTTGTTTCCAATTTTCCGCTGGGATAGAGAAAAATATCTTCCCAGAAGGCACTAAAATCCCAAACCAGGAATGGAACAATAAATATTATTCCAATAATAATAATTGGATATACCTTTTTCAGTGTTGCTCCAACGCGCTGTTTCATAGTTTTAGACTGACCGGAAACCTGAAAGTATATAAACCACCAATAAAAAGGAAACAAGAGCCAGGCGGTGTGTTTACTAACGCACGCCAGGGCAAGAGGAATAGAAGATAGGAATAGTTTTTTCTTGGAAAGAAAATATACTGTAAGAGCTATTAAAAATATTGTAAATATATCATTTCTTCCCTCTATAAAGAATCGGATGAATAATGGATTAAAAACAAAAAGAACAATCGCAAACAAAGTCTTCTCTTCAATGCCTTCCTTTTTGAAAAATAGGAATATTACCCCTGCTAGTGCCAATAATAAAATAATTCTTTGATCATACCAATCAAATAGCATCTCACTTGCACCATAAAATGGTGCGGATACCAGCACATAAAAAGGTAAATATATGTTGTGATAAATTGCAGGATTAACTATGGTCTCTCCGCTTAATGCTTCTGTTATTTTTCCTTCGCTCCATTCTGCAACAGGTGTATTTGTGTAATCTTCAGTATAAAAATTTTTTCCAGCCAATAAAAATTTAATCGCTTCTTCCGTTTGAACTATTCCGTCATGGACAAACGCCCGGGGATTTCCTTCGGCTCTGTTATACATGTGTGAAACTACTGGCATCACAATTAATACGGCCATGAGTAAAATTAGTAAAACTGCCTGTCCTGATTTTGTTATGTCTTTCGGAATACGATAGGAAATATCTAGCAACAAATACATCAAAAGTATGATGAAGGAGAAGGAATAAGTAAAAACAAGACTAAAACTGGAATCATACCCCGTTATTGCCAGTCTTACAGAGACGAGCAGAAATAATACTATGGCTGTCAATGAGATTGCTCTATTCATGACCAGAAATTTTTTGATACTTAATTACCCAATACATGCCCAAATGTATTTTTTTATCGAACATTTTTTTGAATCCATTTTCTTCAAAAAACTTTTTCAGTTTTTCTTCTGAAAATTCATGAACATGAACATCATGCCATACTTTTCCTTTACTTTTAGTCCAGACATACCAAACAACTTTAAATAATATGTTTTCTCGTGGGATCCCTACAATAAAAACCCCACCGGGTTTTAGCACTCTGTTGATTTCCTTAGCAACAAAATCCAAATTTGGTATATGTTCTACAACATCAAACGCAGTCACGGCATCAAAATAATTATTTTCCAGATCAATTTTATTTTCAACATCTGTAGCTTCAAACTTCAGTTTAGGATATTTATTGCGAGCATATTCTATTGCATTTTCTGAGATATCAAGCCCTAAAATATCATCACCTATTCTTTTTGCGATCTCGTTAGTAAAATAACCGCCATGGCAACCAATATCAAGCACTCGAGAACCGACTCCCGTAAGTACTTCGGGTAATATATTTGTTCTTCCCTTATGCCAAATCCGCTGGAATATGTTCTTTTTTATTCCTTGATCATAGTAGTTGGGGGGCACGCTACGATGATGTTCGTTTAACTGTTCTTTAGAAATTTCATTCATTCGTATCTATTTGATAAATTTTAGATTCCATATCCTCATACACTAGCTTAAAATGAGAATCCTGTTGAAAGTTCTGATCCATTGCGCTGTGATCTTTTTCTAGAAACACCGTAGCGTTTTGAAAATCTTTTGTAATTATATCATACAAATCATCGCTTTCTTTGCCGATAGTAATATTCACCCATTTCCAATATCTATCTTCGTCATAAACATACATGAAGGTTGGATCAAGACCCACAATATAGCGATTATGCGAGTTGTGATAAAACAAAATTGGAAATTCATCCCAGTCACTATGCAGTACAATAGAGTCTTTGGGGGTGTTCTGTTCTAGCCATTTACTAGCCGATTCAAATTTGTTGTAGGGTATTCCATTTTCGAAGCTATTTCTTTCCTGTTTCAAGTCGCGTAGTGCGATAGCCGGGATTGTTACTATGAAATATATTAAAAGGATTGTAAAAACTATTCTTCTGCTGTAATAGAAAGAAGGTATCTTTTTTACTAATTTCGAAATTCTTACATTCTTGAAGATTGGGTTAAGAGCAAACGCTCCAAACAGCATGCTAAAAGGAACAAAATATTCCACATACCGACGAGATTTCAATGTAAGCACAAGAAAAAATATTGCTAATACTAAAAGGGTAGTTGATTTTTTGTCCTGTTTTTTTAGAGTAGAAAAATATACTACCAGAGCAAAGATAAATACTAAAAATAAGAAAACTGTATTGGGGATTAGTTCAGTTATTGTATAAGGATACCATTCACCTCCAACACCAATAATATTTTGATAATTAACTATTCCAATCTGAACAAGCTGTGCCCAGTAATATGCCAGGTTGTTTGGAAAATATGGATTAATCACCAATCCAACTAGTACGCCCATAACGCTTACTAACAGTAATCCTAACTCTTTTCCGGTAAAGATTCGCATAATCCATGATTTTTGATTGCCAAAAAAATTTTTCAGCAACCCAGATGTTTTATTTTTGCGTAAATCATACAAAATACTTACCAACCCAAAAACTCCTGTCAAAACAACTGCTAGCAAAAATCCTCCATAGGCCCAAACAAAAATTGCAGAAGCAATAAATAGAAATTTCGAGCGATAGTTGAAAAGACACCACAAAATAACCAAGAGGAATATTAAAGATACTGAAGGCGCCTTTGCTAAACTGATTCTGAATGTGAAAGGTTCAACAAATAGTAGCAATATACTATACCCCCAGGCAAAACGTATCTTTTCTTTTTTTAGTAACCAATAAAAAACTGTAATTAACATTGCGCCTAAAAAAACTGTAGCGATCTTAATCCCAATTGCCGGTTCAAATATACTGACAAACGGAATAAGAAATACATGATACAAGAAATGCTGATCAGTATAAGCTTCTCCTAAAATGGTGTAATCCGAAAGCCATGGAAAATTTTGTGCTAAATTTCCATCTCGGATTAGAAGTGACATCTTCATGTGGTAGAAAGAGTCGGGGTCGGGAAAAGCCGGTGTATATTGGATGTAGAAAAATACCCCAAACGCCACAATAAAAATCGCCATGAGGCCATATGGAAAATTGCCTGTGGTAAAAATAGTGACAAATTTTTTCAGATTATTTTTCATTTTTTAATTGCAAACGCCCCCGCACCTTTTGAAAGAAAGGATTCTTATCAAGCATGGAAATAAGAATCATATCTAAGGCGAGAGGGCATTAATCAGTATTCTGCCTACTATTTTTTCAGTTCTCTCTTAAAGTAATCAACCCAAGGAATGGCGGCGGGATCTTTGACCTTATTTAGAATGGACAGATAGTAACTCAGATAGCTTCCAAAAAGCAATACTTCAAATGACTGCAACAATTTGCTTTTTCCTTCGACTTGATAAGAGGAAATTTCTATATTGTTCTTTTTTACAACTTTTTTTGTTATTGGAAATCTTTTTTTGTTACGCGAATGATACAATGCGGACTCAATAAAGAAAAATCGTAAAGACTCGACAACTGACTTTGGTGCAATTAGCCCTTCCATAAGATGGTGGTTTAATTCTGACAACATGAAATAAGCTGAAAAATTCTTGCTGTTTTCGTTTAACTGATTGGTAAGGGCGTGAACATTGCCAGTAAGAAATTCTGCAGCGACATTGATTGGAATTGAACCGTGTAGCTCTTGAGCAACAGTCTTTGCTGGATTTTTTGATGTTGGGGTTTCAGCTGAAAACTTTTTATTCATTTGTGCAAGATGCGAAATAACCCCCCTTACTTCTCGATCACTTATATCAATAACTCCACAATGTTTAAGCAGCCCCAGTATCCCAAAAATTGAATAGCCAAGACCCATTCTTGGTTGCTTTGAAGGATTATGGATTGGATTAATTATAAAACAGGGGAGGTTGTTCTTTAGGCAGAAATTTTTGACATCACCACCAGTTGTTATTCCTATAACTTTTGCTCCTCGTTTTAAAGCCTCTTCAGCAGTTGCAACTGGCTCTTCTGTTGTCCCAGAATAACTGGACAATACATATAGAGTTTTTTTGCCAACATAAGCCGGTATCGAATAACTATGGATCACTCTAAGCGGGATTGAAAGCTGGTCAAAATATAGGGAAAATAAAATATGTGAACCTAACCCAGACCCTCCCATACCATTAACTACAATATTTTGCACCGATCGATATGATTTTGGTATCGTTACACTTTGTATATCTTCCCAAGTTTGCTCAATTTGCTTTGGAAGTGCTGAAATCGTTTCCAAAAACTTACCAATATTTTTCTCTATTATCTTTTTTGTGTCGTCCAGTTGATTCATGCTCATACATTTTAATGTGACTCAACTATAACAGGGATCTAGCTAGTTTACAAGCAAAAAAATGTTTCATGCTACATTGACTTTGGCTCATTTTTCTGCTATATTATTAAGGTATAGCCTATTAATTTAATTTTACAGTTTACTTATGTCTGGGCATTCTAAATGGTCATCGATTAAAAGGCAAAAGGGAGTGACTGACGCAAAAAGAGGCACTCTTTTTACTAAATTAGCGAATGCAATCACCTTAGCAGCTCGCGAAGGTGGTAGCGACCCCAATGCAAATTTTAAACTTCGACTCACCATTGAAAAGGCAAAGCAAGCCAACATGCCAAAAGATAATATTGAGCGTGCTGCTAAACGTGGGACTGGTGAAGGTCCAGAAAAAAGAATTGAAGAAGTAATATACGAAGGTTTTGGCCCAGATGGAGTTGCTATTTTAATTGAGTCACTGACTGATAACAAAAATCGTACAACTCCAGTTATTCGCGGAATTCTTGGCAAAAAGAATGGGAGATTGGGTGAAAATGGAAGTGTTAGTTGGATGTTTGAGAGGAAAGGCGTAATTCTCGTGCTCCCTCCTGAGGGTAGTAACAAGGAAGAGATTGAGCTTGAATTAATAGATCTTGGGGCTGAAGACATAAAGAAAGAACCGGAGGGATTCACAATATATACCACACCGGAAAAACTTGAAGAAATTAAAGAAGCTTTAGATGGAAAAAATTATTCTGTTGAATATGCCAGCATAGACCTGGTAGCAAAAACTATATTAGGTGAATCTGATATTTCTGATCCGGAAAAGATTTCTGATTTGCTAGAAGAGCTGGAAAACAACGAAGAGGTAACCAACGTATATTCAAACTATGAATCGTAAGAGGCCCGTTACAATTCTAGGAGTCGACCCTGGGGTAGCATTAGTTGGCTGGGGAGTCATTAAGGGGGTGCATGACAAGCTTAGTGCAGAAGACTATGGCTGCATAGAAACAGATAAAAAACTTCCTTTAGAAAAGAGGTTGCTGATTATCCATACAGAGCTCCAAAAAATAATGAAAAAGCACAGACCAGAAATTGTATCAATTGAAGAACTTTTTTTCTTTAAAAATGTGAAGACGGCTATCGCAGTAAGCCAGGCAAGAGGAGTAATTATGCTTGCTGCTGAACAATCAAAAACACAAGTACAAGAATTCACCCCCCTTCAGATAAAACAAGCAATATGTGGGTACGGAAGAGCAGATAAAGCCCAAATCCAAAAGATGATAAAAATTATTCTAAAGCTAAAGTCTATTCCAAAACCTGATGATACTGCCGATGCGCTAGCAATTGCTGTATGCTCTGCAGTGTCAAACGATAATCTTAAATAAACATGCAACATTCTCTTAAAATAGTATCCGTCTCCTCTGAAGTTGATCCGTTTTCTAAAACAGGGGGTCTGGCAGACGTTGCGCGCTCTTTGCCTAAAGCTCTGCGTAAACTTAATCATGATGTTATTATTGTAACCCCCTTGCACGGGATTGTTCAGGAAAAAAATTTCAAACTGGAACTGCTGCAAAAAGATGTTTTAGTCACAGTTGATAAATCGACAAAAATAAAAGCTGACTTTTGGAAAAGCTCCCTTCCGTCCGGTGTCCCTGTTTACTTTATAGATCACCCTAAATTCTTTTCTTCTCATAAAACCGTTTACGGATCAAAAACTGAAAATCTTCGGTTTTATTTCTTTAGTATTGCTCTTTTTGAATTATTAAAATTTCTTAATTTCAAACCCGACGTAATCCAGTCTCATGAATGGCATACCGGTTTAATCCCTTTCCTTTTGCGCACTCGCTACTCCAATGAGCCCTTATTTAAAAAGACAGCTTCCTTATTCACTATTCATAATCTCTCATTTCAAATGGGGAAAAACTGGTGGGAATTGGAGACAAAAGACAAAGATGACGGATACTCCAAACTCCCCCCCTTCAAGGAAAAAGGTGCTATTGAAAATTTAAATTACGCAAAGCGGGGGATAGTAAATGCCGATATTATCAATACCGTATCAGAACAATACGCCCAGGAAATCATGACAAAAAAGTATGGCCAAGCATTGCACAGAATTTTATTGAATCGGAAAGAAAATCTTTTTGGTATTGTAAATGGTATCGACTACAACGATTTTAATCCAGCAACCGACCCAGGTCTGTATAAGAACTATGATTTTAATTCCTTACATTTTAAAACAAAAAATAAGGTCCACCTGCAAAAAATGTTTCAACTGCCTGAAGATCCTAAAATTCCTTTAATTGGTGTTGTTTCTCGTATTACAGAACAAAAGGGGTTTGACTTGATTTTCGAAATCATGGAACCATTGATGCGGTTAGATATACAGGTTGTAATATTAGGCGGTGGAGAAAAAAAATATGAGTCCTCCTTCAAAAAACTGATCCGAAAATACCCTAAAAAAGTAGCGGCTCACCTTCAGTTCAACAGTCAGCATGCAACAAAAGTATATGCCGGTTCGGACATGTTCCTGATGCCCTCACGCTTTGAGCCGTGTGGTTTAGGCCAGATGATAAGTCTCCGGTACGGATCTATCCCGATAGTAAGAGCGACGGGCGGTCTAGCTGATACTATCACAAACTACAACCCCCGTACACAAAAAGGTAATGGATTCACATTTAATACATATGACTCGCGGGATCTACTTGTTGCAATAACTCGCGCAATCGAAAACCATAAGCACAGAGAGGAGTGGATTGAGCTAATTAAAAAAAGCATGCAGCTAAGTTTTTCCTGGAAAATACCGGCAAAAAAGTACGTTTTACTTTACAAAAAAGCTATAAAAAACAAGCAGTTATACTTAGCTAAGAACCAATGATAAGAACTGTCTGGGCAAATCTATTACATATTTACCAACCACCCGGCTGGGACGAGAAAATTGTCAGAAAAGTAGCTCGCGAAAGCTACATACCCCTTTTTCGTATTCTGAAAAAAAACCCCCAAATTAAAATCACTCTCAATATCAACGGTTCTTTAACTGAGCAACTGGCACAGTACAAATTAAATGAAATTATAACAAACATTAAATTGCTCGCGGGAAGGGAACAAATTGAATTCACTGGGAGCGCAATGTATCATACTGTTTTGCCAAAACTTCCTGTTTCAGAAATACGACGACAAATCCATCTTAATACAAAAGTCAACACAAAATATTTTGGAAAAATTTATCAGCCAGTTGGTTTCTTCCCTCCGGAGATGTGCTATAGCAATAAAGTAGCCAAAGTCTTGGTAAAAGAAAACTTTTCTTGGATAGTGCTGGATGAAATTTCTTTTGAAGGAAAAAAGGGAGTAATGAATTGGGAAAATGGCTACAGAATAAAGGGCACTTCGCTTAAGGTAGCTTTTCGAAACCGCAAAATTTCTGATCTGTTCGCCGTTAAGCCTCAGGCAGAGACCAAGAAAATGTTTCGGGAAAATTGTTGTACTGGCGAACCTTTATTTGTTGCTATGGACGGAGAGACCCTTGGCCACCACCGGCCAGGTATGGAAAAAGTATTTGAAGAATTAACTCTGGATAAAAAAGTTCAAACAGTTACTTATAGCCAAGCATTGAGAGCATACGGTTCATTTAAATCAATCAGCCCCTATTCTTCCAGCTGGGCGTCCTCTGAAAGAGAGTTGAAAAAAGGAATCCCTTTTGAACTTTGGGATCACCCAAAAAATCCAATTCACAAATTACAATGGGAGTTATTCAATCTGGCAATAGTAATTGTTACGGAATCAAAAAGTGACAAAAATTTTAAATCCGCTCGGACATTATTGGACAAAAGCATGAGTAGTGATTTTTTTTGGTGGGCATCAGCTCACCCATGGTGGAGCGTAGAAATAATAGAAGAAGGAGTTGCAAGGCTACAAAAACTGATCAATTCTCTTAATAATCCTCCCGCCATCAAATTAAAAAAAGCAAATTTATTAGCTAAGGAAATTATTGATCTAGCCCGTCAGTGGCAAGATTCCGGTCATGCTTATAAAGAAAAGAAAATGTTTTTGGCCGGTTATAATTATAAACCGTACATGGCCGGTAAAAAAGAAACTTAAACGAAAAATCAATGTATTGGATAAATTTTTTACACATTTATCAACCTCCTACCCAAAAGTCTTTTTGGGTAAAGAAAATTGCAAACGAAAGCTATCGCCGACTCACAAAAGGATTAAAAGAAAATCCTAAAGCAAAAGTTACGCTAAATATCAACGCTGCACTTGTGGAACTTTTCGAAAGAGACGGGTGTATGGATGTTGTTAATGATTTAAAAATGCTCTCAGAAAGAGGGCAAATCGACTTCACGGACTCCGCTAAATATCATGCATTTCTTCCGCTCATGCCGGAAAAGGAAATTGAGCGTCAAATCAGACTAAATCATGAAACGAATAAGAAGTATTTTGGTGACTCATATCAGCCGAAAGGATTTTTCCCGACAGAAATGGGGTACGCAAAAAAAGTTGGTGATATCGCCGCAAAACTGGGGTACAAGTGGATTATTCTTGACGAGCTTGCCTTAAACGGGACTACGGGCGAAATGAAGCCCGATACTATTTATAAGCTCAAAGGCAATAATGATCTGAATGTTTTCTTTCGTGATCGCGAAACCAGCTTTAGAATTCTTTCAGCTGAGATTGGGATGAGTGTTTTTTCCAGTGACATGCTCATAAAACTTTTGGGTGATAGGGTAAATAAAAAAGAGTATCTTATCACTGCAATGGACGGAGAAACTTTTGGCCATCATCGCCCTGGACTTGAGGATCTATTATTTGATCTTTATAAAGCAAAGGAGTTGGAAAGTATATTTCTTTCTGATGTTGACCAGTTCTTCACAAAAACTGAAGAAGTAGAACCTCTAGACTCTAGCTGGGCACTTATGAAAAAAGACATTGAGCGCAATACTCCTTATTCCAGATGGAGAAGTGATGATAATCAGATTCATTTGTGGCAATGGGAACTAACCAACATGACAATTGCAGAAGTAAACAATATGAATAAGCAGGATCCTGCGTATGAAAAAGCTAGAAACGCATTAGATAAAGCTGTGCACTCAGATCAGTATTGGTGGGCATCCGCACAACCTTGGTGGAGTATCGAAATGATTGAAGTAGGGGCAAAAGAGTACAAAGATATCTTGCAGGCATTACCAATTGACCGGAAAAAGAAAGATAAGGCGCGCGATTTGTATTTGAGTATCATTCAAGAATCGTTTGAATGGCAGCGCAGTGGAAAAGTCGAGGAGCTGAGCAAATTGGCAGACGAAGATGTTACCCAAAGAATTACCGCTGAAATGCCATACATCCCTCAGGAAGAGTTCGACAAAATCGTGGGAAATCTTGAAAAACAAATGCTCACCGCAGCAAAGGCTCAAGAATACGAAAGAGCGGCTCAGATTCGGGACCGCGTTACCGAATTGAAAGAAAAGGAAAGTGAACTAACCAAAAAATAAACTAAATTATATATGAAAAAAAAGGACCGCCGTATTCTCCGGCATGCTATAAGCGCTAAAATGATGGAAAGTTTCTTCAAGGAGACCATCATCCCTAAATTTTACAAAGGAGCTGAACTTGTTGGCTTCAAATTAAAGGATCAGAGTCCTTATAAATTTAAGAAATCTGTACGGTATACTCTGAAACTAAAATACCCAGACAGCAAGATTGAAACGAAAGTGATAAGAGCAAATGTTCCAAGTGCTCATCAGGATTGGGAGATAAAAAACTCAGATCAAGCAATGAAAGCTATTTATGATCATGGCTTTGATAAAGGAAGATACCAAATAACCCGACCACTTGGCCATTACCCGGAATGGCGCATGCTTGTATATGAAGAATACCCCGGTGAAATCTTCACTGATTTATTATTAGCTGGTAAACAAAGACTGGAGAAGAAAACACTACTTGCCTCAAATTGGGTTGCTCAATTCCATAACCTAAAGATGAAAACCGGCAGGACAAAAACCTTGAAAAGAATAAAAGAAGAGGTAGGATATTTTGTAAATGACTATAAAAAATTCTCCCCGGAGCTTCAAGCGGAAGGAAAATTGATTCTTGAAACATTCCTCAAACGATACAAAAAATATTATCGCCCAAACCAACATCACCTAATTCACGGCGACCTAAATTCGAACAATATCATCTTCAATGGAAACAATGTGGGAGTGATTGACTTTGGCAACGCCTGGAGATTTGATCGTTTTTGCGATGTCGCAAACTACTTTGTCCAAATGGAACTTTTAGGATGGCAAAAGAGAGCGCCTTTAAAGACTATCCATAAGCTCCACAAAATATTTCTTGACAACTATCTTAAAAAAACGAACCAAAACACAAAAGCGGCCCGTGAACAGATTGACCTATGGAAAGTATGGTGGGTAATGCAGATTACAGCTTTTTGTGTTTCTATTCTAATTGATACAAAAAATAATCGGGAAGCAGTACAAAGGACGATTATTGACCACACTTTCCCAGAGGCAAAAAGACTCCTTAAACTATAACTTTCAGCTTATATGAAATATTGCGACTTACATCTTCATTCTCACTACTCTGGAGGTGATTTAAGCTGTGAAGAGTTGGTGGATCGTGCAGCAGAAAGAAATATCACAGCAATTGCCCTCGCTGATCATAATACGATATACGGAGTTGCAGAAATGATTGTTGCAGGAAAAAAGAAGGGTGTTGAGATAGTGCCGGCCGTTGAAATTTATACGGAATACAAAGGAAAAGGCCTTCATTTACTGGGCTATAATTTTGACTTAGACCACCTAAAACTGAACCAAGTTCTAGATAATTTACAGGCCCAACATGTCGATAATGTTAAAAAAGCATTTGCTAAATTGAAAGAATATGGATTTAGCATTGACTATAAATCAATCCAATCACTGCCAACAAAGTACATCAGCGTAGCAGCAATAATAGATGTATTATGTGGTCCCCCGGAAAACTATAAGATAGTTCAGAAAGACTGTGGTAAACCAGATCCTGATTTATTTGAAATTATTAACAAGTACTTTGCCAAACGTTCACTATCTCCAATCATTCACTCTAGTTTGCTAACCCCAGATGCTATTAAGCTCGTAAAAGAAGCGGGGGGGGTAGCAATTCTAGCACATCCTGGGCACCGACTAACCTGGGAAGAGGATACAATAATCTTGGAACTCAAGGAAGAGGGTTTGGTGGGGATAGAAGCAATCTCTTCCTATCATAACTGGCATCAGGTAGAGCACTACCAATATTTTGCCAAAAAGCATGGATTAGTAATAACGGGGGGGTCAGATTTTCATAGTGAAACCAGATCTAGAGGGAATATTATCAACAGCATGCAGGATTATATGCATATCCCTTATGCAATTTATGAAAACTTTAAAAACATCTTATGAAAGAACTTCTATCAGTACCAAATATTGACCCTCAAGAAGAAGCACGAATAAAACGACAGCGTGCTGAAAGTGAAAGTGGATTAGCCCCAAGAGAAAACAAAAGACGAAGAGAACTAACGGAATATATTTTCAAATGGTGGCAGGGAGATGCTCATTCACATTCCACAAGGAGTACTAGGGAAGAAACGGGGCGTTTTGAAGGGCTTTATAATATTGCAGAAATAATGGAATATTATGAAAAGTTAGGGCTTCGGTTTGTAGGATTTGCGGAACATACATCCGACCCTGGATCACCAAAGCGACTTTCCCCAAAAGACCCTATTTCACAATCACTTATTAATGAAGCAGAAGAAATAGAAAGAATAAACAGAGGAGAACAGTTCGAGATGGTTGCCCTTGCTAGCACAGAAGCAAATATTATGTTTGATAAGGATGGCCAACCAATGCTTGATGTACCAGATGAGGTGTTAGCCAAATTAGATCTAGTAGTAGCATCACGCCATGCAATAGAGAATGAGAAGGAACCATCCGCAATTAAAGAGTCGCTTCTCGCCGCAATCAGAAACAAACACGTTGACGTAATTGGCCACCCTGATCGTTACACAAGAAAAGATAAGGAAAAATCTTCTGAATATTGGGAAGAGTATTGGGGAATTTGGCAAGAAATTTTAGATGAAATGGTTACTCGGAATAAAGCCTTTGAAATAAATTTGAGTAGCCAGCCATCCAGAAAGCTTCTAAAAATGGCTGCTGAAAGCGAAGTAAAATTCTGTCTTAACTTAGACGCTCATGATTTCAATCAATTCAAATCTGGAGGTACGGAAGTACATGGGGAAAAGAAAAAATGGGCCGCTGATGAAGCATCCGATGAAGACATGGAGATATTGGACAAATACAGGATAGAGCGAATGACAAGCGGGCCGGGCGTAAGGATAATTAGTCGTCTTGTGAGATATCTAAAAACACTGGAATCTCTTGGCGTTACTCCTGATCGGGTTATTAACTCCTCGCCAGAACGCCTGGTTAATTTCCTAACTAAAACAAGAGGAAAAAGCACAAGCAATTTGCTGTTTTTAAAAGAGAAATTAAAAATATAGTTTAAATAAGAATAATTATTAATTAATAAAGTTATGAATAGAGATATGCCCCCAACAGGAGATAACTCTGAAAACCAAGGTGAAACAGAAGCAAATTTTGAAATATATACCGCACCAGAAATAACGGAAGGGATACAAGAAAATATAAAAACAACAGAAAATGGCCAGCCATTAAAAAAAGAGATTACAGATACAAATGGCAATGTAATTTATCGAGAATCTCAATGGTATCAGCAGGACCAGGAGCCTGCTCCAGACACATTAGCCGGTCATCGGCAACAATTTTTCGGATATGACGACCAGGGAAGACAAATAGAAGAATTAGGTCAGACTCTCTCAACGCAAAAAGGTGACTCAAAACACGAAAACCAGTGGCGCATTAATACTAAATATGGCGAAGGAGAAAGTAAAATCCAAACAGGGATTATCGAATCCGGAGCAGATGCTGGGCACGCCTGGAGAATCACTAGAGATGTCTATAAAGATTTTGGTAATGGGAGAAGAATTCTAATTGAAACAAACGAGATCCTAGAGCAGGGGCAGAATCCTGAAAAACCAATAGCTGGACCAGTTTCTCAAAAATTAAAATTCTTTGATGGTCACAAGTGGCTCGGCGATAAAACAAAAAATATGCAAACTGGGGAAGAGACTGAGAATCTCGCTGCGAACGTTAAACAACTACCTAATTGGAGTGAATAAAACTTATGAAAAAAATAAAAGTACTTTTAGTCGCTTCTGAGCTTACGCCCTTTGCAAAAGTGGGGGGATTAGCTGATGTTGTAGGAGCATTACCCAAGGCATTAAGACAACTAGGTGTTGATGCCAGAATTGTTATGCCAAAATATGGCGTAATTGATGAAGAAAAATATGAACTTAAAAAAGTAGTCAAAGAAATCAAAGTCCCCTACAAAAACAAAGAAGAAGCCATAGCAATTTGGAAAGCCGCATTACCCGGCAGTTCTGTCCCAGTTTATCTTATCGACCACCCTGAATATCTAGGTGAAAATGATATTTATTATGGAGATATAGGCGGGAATTTTGCCAAAGAAACCAGACGTTTTACTTTTTTTGCCCGGTCTGTATTAGAAATATTCGCACCACTCAAATGGACCCCGGATATTATTCACTGTCATGACTGGCATGCCAGTATATTGATACCACTAATGAAGATCCTGCATAGTAAGGAAAAGGATTATCAGGATTTTCCAACATTACTAACCATTCATAATCTTGCATTTCAAGGAAAGTATCCTCCCGAAAAAGTTTTCAAAAATCTGGGCGTTACTGAAGATGATTGGCCAACTCTTAAAGAACGCTTTGGAAAAAATAATGATATCAACTATCTTCAACAAGCAATTCTAAATAGTGACAACATTAATACTGTCAGCCCAACGTACGCAAAGGAAATACTAACTGAGGAATTTGGCGAAGGTATGGAAGAGACATTAGCCAAACGAAGGGGGGACTTATACGGGATTCTTAATGGTATTGATCGTGACCGTTTCAATCCCGAAACAGATACCCAAATAAAAATAAATTTTTCCCTTAAAACTATTGAAAAAAAGGGAGAAAATAAGCTTTACTTACAAAAAATTGTTGGTTTACCAGAGAATAAAGACATTCCGGTCATTGGTATGGTTTCCCGACTTACTGATCAGAAAGGTCTTGATTTGATCCTTGAAATCATTGATGAACTTGCTACACTAGAAGTACAAATGGTCTTTTTGGGGACGGGGGATAAGGCACTGGAGGATAAGTTAGAAGAATCTACTCAGAAGTACCCTAGAAAAATTGCTGCTAGAATAGAGTTTGATGCTGTTCTTGCACAACAAATATATGCTGGGACTGATCTTTTCTTCATGCCATCCCGATTCGAACCATGTGGGCTTGGCCAAATGATTTCGATGCGCTATGGAACAGTACCAATCGTAAGAGCTACTGGCGGTTTAAAGGATTCGGTTATAAACTACAACCACCAATCCGGGGCAGGTACTGGGTTTGTCTTCCAAAACTATGAAAGCAGTGAATTGTTGGCAGTTACAAAAAAATCTCTAAAAATGTACGAAGAGAAAGAATCTTGGAAAAAATTAGTGGCGAGCTGTTTAAATCAAGATTTTTCCTGGGCGCAATCAGCTCAAAAATATATTGAATTATACGAAAAATCATTAACTTCTAAATAGTATTATGACAGCAAATATCCAAAAACCGGAGATAAGAAAAGATTATATCCAAGACAAATATGTTATCATTGCTCCTCGACGAGGAAAACGCCCTCATGATTTTGAACAAATAGTTAGTAAGGTTTCAAGGGAAAAGAAATGTGTGTTTTGCCCTGAAAATGTTGAAAAAGATTTGATCATTAGAAAATACCATGGCCAAGGAAAAAACTGGTCGCTCTTAACGCTAAAAAATAAATTTCCGGCTGTTACTTTGGACAACTCCGAGGCCTATGGGACCCAAGAAGTTATCATTGAAACTCCAGACCACGCGATTGAGCTTGAAAATCTGCCGGAAAGTCAGATTAAAGAACTCTTTGATGTTTATGCTGAACGAACTTATGAGATTTCAAAAATCGATAAGATCGAATATATATTAATTTTCAAAAATGACGGCGGCAAAGCCGGGCAGTCGATTGCCCATGCTCATTCTCAAGTTTTTGCGACCGCTTTTCTCCCTCCTCATTTAATAGATAAATCCCAGAAAACACAGAAATACAAATTAGAAAATGGAACTTGCGTTTATTGCGATGTAATAGAAAAAGAGCGCAAAGGACCGCGTTTCGTCTTTGAAGACAAAAATGTCATTGCCTTCACCCCTTATGCCTCTATTCATAATTACGAAATATGGATCATGCCAAAACGCCATTTAGACAATATTACCGTACTGACCAGTGCTGAAAGAATGTCTTTTGCCAAGACTTTAAAGAAGATTTTACTTAAAGTCGCCGAGTTAGGGCTACCATATAACTACTATTTCCACCAGGTGATTAATGACGAAGACCAGCATCTGTATATGAAAATAACCCCTAGAGGGTCAATCTGGGCTGGCGTGGAAATTGGTTCCGGAGTAATAATTAATTCTGTTTCACCAGAAGATGCTGCCGAGTTCTATAGAGAATAATTTCTAAATCTAAAACCCCTCGCTTATAACGAGGGGTTTTTTGTTTATATGAATTATTTATCCAATCAGTTTTCTCTCCCTCAACTCTGCGATCAAAGCATGATAGTACGAGGGATGCTCCTTCCAATCCGACTCTGTACTTTGATTGGCCCGTGTTACTAACTCACCATCTTCAGCACCTTGCACTAAATCTCTTCTTATTTCAATATTTGGTCTACGTAAAGAAGATGTGTCACTTTCTGTGAGGGCAGCAAGAAATTCCAGCATCAGAGTTAAATTCCCAGTATCCAAATGCTGGTCAATTTCTATTTTCCCTTTTCTTTCAGAACCACTGTCGGACGGAAATTTGATAATTTCTCCCATCTATTTTATTTCAATAAATTTTTTCTTCCCAACTTGGATTAGCGTTCCCTTTTTTACTTTCACTTTCTGTTTCCATTCCTTTTTTACTTGTTCGTCTATTCTTATGCCACCCTGTTCTACTAAACGACGGGCTTCACTTTTACTGGAAGCCATTTTAAGTTCTACTAATAAATCCGGGATCAAGTATTCACCAACTTTTAGTTTAGCTGCAGGTATGTTTGAAGGTTTTTGCTTATTTTTGAATATATTTTCAAATTCCTTCTCCGCTTCGATTGCATCATTTTTCGAATGATAGATTGTCACAATTTCTCTGGCCAATTTTTTCTTTACATCTTTCGGGTTCAAGCCGCCTTTCAATTCTTTTCCAATTTCTTCAATTTCTTCAAGCGATACGCGAGTAATAGATGTAAAATAAGGGATCAGCAGTTCGTCGGGAATTGACATTATTTTTCCGTATTGCTCATTCGCCGGTTCTGTAAGCCCAATATAATTGCCAAGACTCTGACTCATTTTTCTTTTACCATCGGTTCCTACTAGCAATGGCATCATCATCAAGTCTTGGGGGGGCTGGCCGGCTTCTTGTTGTAAGGGTCGAGCCTGCAATTCATTAAATTTTTGGTCAGTTCCTATAACAGTAACATCAGACTTTAACATCACGGAATCATATCCTTGTAAAATGGGGTAAATTGGTTCGTGATAACCAATTTCTCTACCTTCTTTTATGCGATTTTTAAACATATCTCTTTCCAGCATTCTGGCAACAGTAAATTTAGAAACTAAATGAATTAAATCTTCAGCTGACATTTCATCTCCCCATTCTCCATTGTACCTAACCTCGACTTTGCCTATATCCAAAATTTTCCCTAGTTGTTCAATATAGTTTTTTGCAGTTTTTGTTGTTTCATCTTTGCTTCTAAGTGTTCTCGATTCCTTCTGGTCGGTTGGGTCTCCAAAACGAGCAGTAAAATCACCAATCAAAAAAACAATTATATGACCAAGCTCTTGGAACTGCCTTAGTTTTTCATAAACCACAGCATACCCTAAATGCAAATCAGTGGTCGTCGGGTCTACGCCGTGCTTTACTCTTAGTTTTTTACCGCTGCTTAGTTTTTTCTTCAGATCTTTCTCCACCACTATTTCATCTACGCCGCGGGTCAATAATTCTTGATATAACTCTTTTTTGTTCACTTTTACTGCATAAAATGGGTTAAACATTTAAATTATACACGACTCCTGATATAATAGAAAGAGAATAAAAAAATAAGTAATGCAAAAAACATACATAGGAATTGATATGGGCGGGACCACCTTAGAAGGTGGGCTTGTTTCGTCTAAGGGCAGGGTTTTAGAAACCTTTACCACATTAGTCCCCATTCGCTACAGAAAGAGGCTTATTATCCAACAGGTAGTAAAAAACGTTCGTGAACTGCTACAAGCATCTAAAGAGTGTGCTGGCATTGGTTTAGGATGGCCAGCTGCTGTGAATATTCCCGTAAAAGGATATTTGGTAAAAAGCAGATTAGAGCGAGCGTTTGACTTGCCAGTTTTTCTTGATAATGATGCAAATTGTTTCACCTTAGCCGAGTCTCTGGCAGGGAAAGGAAAACACCATCCTATTGTAGTCGGAATCACATTAGGGACAGGGATTGGTGGTGGTTTAGTAATTGACCATAAAATCTACCACGGGAGAAGGGAGGCGCCAGAGATCGGCCATACCACTCTAGATTATAATGGACCACAATGTCCATGCGGGAACTCTGGTTGTTTTGAAGAGTATGTGGGGAAAAAAGGTATCGCTTGGTTGGCAAGAAAATACGATCTCCCAACCACAGATGGTTATGGATTATATACATTGGCTAAGAGGGGTAATATTAAAGCTTTACGTGCTTGGCGTGAAATGGGGAAATACCTGGGGATTGGATTGGTAAATGTGATTAATTCATATGATCCTGATGTCATTATTTTAGGTGGTAAGATAAGTAGAGCGTGGAAGTTTTTTTCATTATCTATGCGCAAAGAGATACTTAAAAGATCATTTATCAGACCCTGCCCCATTAGGATTTCATCATTAAAAAATAGTGCCATAATTGGCTCAGCAATGCTTGCAAAGCAGGCTTTGACAAAGCAGTAGTATTTGAGCTATCATTTGTTTTCGAAGGGAATAAAGTTTATTAAATGCCTATTCCGCAATTATCAAAAAATTATCAACGTTCTTGGAAAAGCCACCCTATTGGATCTCCATCAACAAAGAAAAATAAGAAGCGACCAAGAGGAAAGGCTCTTTATGTTAAAATAGTAGGTGCTTTGTTTTTGGTTGGGGTCATTTTTGTTGTAGGAGTATTTGCCTGGATTTCAAGAGACCTCCCAGACCCAGATAGAATCCAAGAAAGAAATATTGCTCAGAGCACTCAAATATTCGACCGCGGTGGAGAACATTTACTATATGAAATATATGGTGACAAGAAGAGAACGCTAGTTAATTTGGATCAAATCCCAGATACTTTAGAACATGCCAGTATTGCAATTGAAGATAAAGATTTTTATAAACATGGTGGCATCAGTTTGTGGGGAATATTTCGTGGTGTGGTCTGGCAAAAATTAAGAGGAGGGAGCGCACAAGGCGGTTCAACGTTAACCCAGCAGTTTGTTAAAAACGCAATTCTAACAGATGAACGGACAGTCACTAGAAAAATAAAAGAATGGATTTTATCCTATCAAATTGAAAAAAAATTCTCTAAAGATGAGATATTACAGATGTATCTAAATGAAATCCCTTACGGATCTACAGCATATGGTGTCCAAGCGGCAAGTCAAAGATATTTTGGCAAGAATGTACAGGATATAAATCTCGCGGAAGCTGCCATACTTGCGGCACTACCACAAGCCCCCACTCGCTATTCCCCGTTCGGATCAAACAAAGATCTTCTAATCGGCCGCCAACAATATATCTTAGATATCATGGCCGAACAAGATTACATTTCAGAAGCTGAGGCCGAGGAAGCAAAAAATACCGAGCTGAAATTTACTACTCAATTTACTGATATTGAAGCTCCTCACTTTGTAATGTATGTCAAAGAATTACTTACAGAAAAGTACGGGGAAAGAGTAGTGGAAGAAGGGGGTTTAAAAGTGATTACCACGCTTGACTATGATAAACAAAAAATAGCTGAAGAGGTGATTGAGGAGCAAGTAACTAAAAATGAAAGTCGATATAATGCTGAAAACGCGGCTTTGGTAGCAATTGACACAAAAACAGGCCAAATCCTTACCATGGTTGGTTCACGCAATTATTTTGATGATGAAATTGATGGCCAAGTTAATGTCTCAATACGTGATCGCCAACCTGGGTCTTCTTTTAAACCCATAGCTTATGTAACGGCATTTGAGAAAGGATACACCCCAGAGACCATGCTGTTTGATCTAAAAACAGATTTTGGTAATTATTCCCCATCAAATTACGATGGAGCAGAACGCGGACCACTATCAATGAGAACCGCCTTAGCAGGATCTCTTAATATCCCCGCCGTAAAAACTCTATACCTTGCCGGGGTAAGCAACGTACTTGATACGGCACATGATTTAGGTTATACCACTTTAAACGATCCTGATCGATATGGTCTTTCTTTGGTATTAGGAGGTGGGGAAGTTAAACTTCTAGAACACGTCGCTGCGTATGCAGTACTTGCCCGCGAAGGCGTTCGCCATCCTAGCACCGCTATTATAAAAGTTGAGGACAGAGAAGGAAAAGTACTAGAAGAATACAAGGAATCAAAGGGGTTGGAAGTGATCGAAAAAACAGCTGTACAAGAGGTGAATAGTATCCTTTCTGATAATAGTGCTCGTGCCTTTGCTTTTGGCTCAACGAACAACCTAACGCTCCCTGATAGACCTGTAGCCGCTAAAACCGGGACTACAAATGATTATAGAGATGCGTGGACAATAGGCTACACCCCTTCAATTGCTGCTGGTGTATGGGTGGGCAATAACGATAATTCAGAAATGTCTTATGGCTCCGCTGGCGCGGTAGTCGCCGCTCCGATCTGGAATAAGTTTATGAGAAGAGCTTTAACAGGTACGCCTGTTGAAACATTTCATTCTCCTCCTGAAAATTATTCCGAAAAACCAATCCTTAAAGGGGAAATTGATTCAGTCACTAAAAAAATTGTAGATGTTTTTTCTGAAAAACTCATCCCCGAAAGCTGTATAGATTCCTACCCTGAAAAATATACAAAAGAAGTAGATTATAAGGAAACCCATACTATTCTCTACTTTGTTGACAAAAACAACCCCCAAGGGCCCCCTCCTGAAAACCCAACAAGCGACCCACAATATAGTAAGTGGGAAGCTCCAGTCCGTGCTTGGGCTGAAAGAAACGGATATGTTCCCCCTGGTCAAGAAATCTACGAAGATTGTGATTCTAGACCCACAAACGAACAGCCATCAATCACCATAAAAAAACCTACCAAAAACTCTGAAATGGATGAAGAGTCTTTTTCAATATCTACCAAATCATCTGCTGCTGGAGACCACCGTTTATCAAGGGTGGATTATTATATTGATGAAACCTTGGTTGAATCAGTCACAAAGAACCCTTTTCAGACATCTTATTCTCCTTTCAATTTAACAAACGGCGCGCACACGCTTACTGTAATCGCATACGATGAAATTTCTAACTTCTCACAAGACAGCACTTCTTTCACCTATAATTCTAGCCAATCGGCAACCGTTTATTTTACTTCCCCTAAACCTTCTAGCTCATTCACAGAGGAAGACTTTCCTCTTTCTATTAGTAATTACTCATACAGCCCCGAGGGTATAGAAAAAATTAGTTTATATTATTCTGGCTCCTCATCTTCCCCCACGCTAATCGATTCCATCACAACCCCCTTGGCGAATACGAACACTATAATTTGGGAAGATTATCCTGCTGCGGGATCTTACAGCCTCTTTTTATCTATCACAACTCGAAATAACAAAAAAGCGGAGTCTAAACTCCTGCCTCTGGTCATTGAATAAATAATCTTTTACCTCGTCTGGAAGCGTAGTCTTTTTACTGCGGTTCTTTTTAGTTTGCTTTCTAAAATTTTTAGTATTTCTTCTTCCCTTCTTTTAAGCTCTGGAATATATTCATCGTTACTTACCTCCACAACTAACATTTTTTCTTTTACATGTTTTGGAACAATGGAATATTTAGATCTTATTCCAAACATCTTAATAAACTGCTTTTTCACTTCATCAATAACCCTCATGGAATTAATTTTTTGCTGAATCCCAGCCCTTACTAAAGAATCCTCCAAAAGATTTTCTAATCTTCTCATTTTCTTCTACTGCTTAATCGGCATTATTATATACGTATAACTCTCATCCTTTTCTGGTCTTATAACCCCGGGGTTAGTATTGTTGATTATTTCAAGAGATACGCGTTCTGAATTTATGTTTTGCAGACCATCCAATAAATAGCGGTGATTAAAAACTATTTCATTATCCTCTCCTTCAACATCAACATGGAGGCGAGAAATATTTTCCCCAAGTTGAGAATTTATTGCTGAAACGATTAGTTCCTTTTTTTCTTTTACTACTTTTATATTAACATCATTTATTCCACTTTTTGAAAAAAGGCTTGTTGTTTTGATTACTTTTAGCAAATCTTCTTTATTAGCTAAAACACCAGTTTTTTTCTCTTTTGGAATTATTTGCTGATAATCAGGATAGTTACCCTCTATTGCTCTAGAAATAATCTCTATGTCATTTAAACAAAATAGGACCTGATTTTCAGCAATATACATTTCTACATCCTCAGACTCTGTTGCCCCCATAACCCTAACCAGCTCCTGGAGAGTTCTTGATGGTAAAATACTTTCAACATCCTCTGATTCTTTTGCATTAATTTCTATTGTTTTTTCTGCTAATCTATAACTATCTGTTGCTACAAAACGAGCTTTATTACCTTCAATTTTAATCAAAACGCCACTTATTTCTGGTCTCGTTTCATCATATGCCGCAGCAAACAATGTTTCTCTTACAACGTTTTTTAAATCTTCTGTTTTAATTAAAATTTTATTTCTTTTTTCTAGTGAGGGGATGAGAGGATAGTCTCCTGCGGACATTCCTTGAATTGTTGTTTCTTGGTCTGTACAACTAATATAAATTTTCTTTTCTGTTTCTTCAATAAATATTTTCTCATTTGGGAGAAGACTAATATAATCCGAAAGTAGTTTTGCGGGGATTGTTATTTTCCCCTCCCTTTCTACCTTCCCTCTAATTTTACAACTAATTCCCATTTCCAAGTTTGTAGTAGAAAGTTGAATTTCTCCATTTTCTATACTAACTAAAATATTATCTAAAATTGGGAGGGTTGTATTTTTACCTGCTAAATGACTTACTATGTTTAATCCCCTGTTTAAATTTTCTTGAGTACAATATAATTTCATATGTTTATAATTTAATAATAGTAATAATAATGTTAATAAGTGGACAACAACCCCAAATCTTTAAATTTTCTTTTATTTTTATATTATTTTATTAACATTTATTTTTGGAAAACTAGTGGAGTAAAAAGAGGATAATATTTGAAGAAAATTTTTATAGACTTTTATACAAACCACCCACATCCTTTATCAACAACTTTATCCACCTAAAAATTTAATTGTTGTAGAGCCTTTGTAGAATAAGATCTATTTCTTGCTTTATTTTTTCATTCTCTTCAACCTCTTTTGTTATTTTAGTATAAGCGTGCATTGCAGTAGTATGATCTCTGCCCCCAACCTCTTGCCCTATACTTGGGTAAGAACTCTTAATTTCCTCTCTCATTAAAAACATCGAAATCTGTCTAGGTACCACCAACTCTTTCTTTCTACTTCCACCAGTTAAATCCTTTATATTTATTTCATAAAATTCTGCTACTGTGGAAATAACCTGTTTTGGTGTTAATGCTCCTTTTCTGGGGGAACTAGCTAATGCTATCAAAACCTCTTTAGTCGATTCTAGCGTTGGAGCGCTGTTGTTTAGCTGGTGATGGGCAATAATACGATTTAAAGCTCCCTCAAGCTCTCTTACGTTGTTTTGAACAGTCGCAGCTATAAAAGAGAGAATTTCATTATCTAATAAATAACCCTTCTCTCTACATTTTGTTTCTAAAATTGCGGCCCTTGTCTCTAAATCTGGACTAGAAATATCAGCGATCATCCCCCACTCAAAACGGGAAATAAGTCTTTTTTCTAACGCTGGTATCGCCTTCGGCGGGCGATCAGAGCTTATAACAATTTGTTTTCTTGCTTGATGTAGAGTGTTGAAGGTGTGGAAGAATTCTTCTTGAGTGCGTTCTTTGGTAGCTAAAAATTGTATATCATCGATTAAAAGAACATCAACTGAACGATAAAAATCTTTAAATTTTTCTGTTTTGCCGTTACTTACTGCTTGGATAAAATCGTTGGTAAAGCACTCGCAAGTTACATAAACAACCTTCTTATTATTATAAATTTCCATAGCTTTATGGCCAACTGCTTGTAGAAGATGTGTTTTCCCCAATCCTACTCCCCCGTAAATAAAAAGAGGATTATAAATAATCCCAGGTTTTTCCGCCGTAGCAATACAAGCAGCCTTTGCTAAATCATTCCCTTTCCCTACCACAAAACTATCAAAGGTGTACAGAGGGTTAAGTCCCCCCGCAATTTCTTGTCCTTCTTTTTTCTTTAGGGAATCTACCTTTTTCTCATTATTTAAAGGTGGGGTGGTGGGGATGGGAGAATTAGAATTTTTTTGAACTTCAACATTATATTTAATTTCCTTGACCCTGTTGTCGGTTACATTTTGGATGGCTTGGGCGATGGTTTTATGGTACTTGTTTTCAAACCAAGTTTTTGTAAAAGTGTTTGGGACGGCTATCACAACACTTTCGTCATCAAATTCAGACACAAAGGTATTATTAAACCACGTTGTAAAGTTTGCTTTACTTAGGGATAGTTCTAACTCGCCTAGAACTGCTTGCCAAAGCTGCTCCTTTGTCATGATAAGTATGAGGGTAGTTACTAAATATAGACTATTACTGACTATACCATAAAATAGTAAAGACAAGAATGATCTAAATAGACACCCATGTTTATAATCTGTGGAAAGAATGAGGATAAGCTCCAAGGGGCGTTGACCACCGTCTTTCCGTCTGTTAGACTACATATACTATAAAAATGTAACTGAAAAATTATAAAAGAAAAGATGCCGAAAAGAACTTACCAACCCAAAAAAAGAAAAAGAAAAAAAACACACGGATTTCGAGAAAGAATGAGCACTCATACCGGGAAAAAAGTCATAAAAAGAAGAAGAACCAAAAAAAGGAGCAAGTTATCCGCCTAAGTTTTTTATACTATGCTTCCTAAAAAACACCGCCTTACAAAAGAGGGGGATTTTAAAAGAGTCTATGAAAAGAGAAATTCAGTATTTCTACCCTCGCTTTCTCTCCGGTATCTTCGGAAAGACAAAAAAGAAGAAAGCCGGTTTGGGTTTGTGGTATCGGGGAAGATTTATAAAAAAAGTGTAGAAAGAAATCTCTTGAAAAGAAGGATGAGGGTAATAATCAAGAAACAATTACCTCAAATTCTATCCGGTTATGATTATATTGTTTCTGCCAGACCCGGAATAAAAAACAAATCATATCAAGAGATTGAGAAAGAAATAGAGAAACTTTTTGAAAAACCACATCTTTATGCCAAACGACAAAAGTAGAAAAATATTTTTAGGAATTCGGAAAGGCCTTTTAGTATTGATTAGAATATATCAAAAAGTACTTTCTCCTGATCATGGCCTCTTTTCATATAAGCACCCATATGGTTATTGTAAACACTCCCCTAGCTGTTCGGAATATGCTTACCAGGCTGTGGATACGTACGGGGTTATAAAAGGGTCTGCAAAAGCAATAAAACGGGTCATAAGGTGTAATCCTTTTAGCCAAGGTGGCTATGATCCGATTGATGTAGCTAAATAATTAAGCACTAATTATGGTAGAATTTTTTTATACTGTTCTATATGAACCACTCTTCAATGGTCTTATTTATATTTATCATGTTTTGCCTTGGAAAGACCTTGGGGTAGCAATAATAGTACTTACCGTACTAATAAAACTATTATTGTATCTTCCTTCCCGGTCTTCTATAAAATCTCAAAAAACACTGCAGGAAACTCAACCAAAACTAGACGCAATCAAGAAGAAATATAAGGATGATCGCGAAGAAATGGGGAAGCAATTAATGAGTTTTTATAAGGAAAATAAGGTCAATCCGTTCTCTTCTTGTCTCCCCCTGTTGATTCAATTACCTATACTAATTGCTCTATATAGAGTGTTTTTTGGGGGTTTAACAACTGATCCAGAAACAGAAATATTAGTAGCAGACCAAGTGGAGCATCTATACGGCTCTCTAAGGGATATATACACAACGGTCCCAATAAAGTCCATGTTCCTGGGGTTTGTTGATCTGGCAGAAAAGGGAAATTATGTGTTGGCATTCATTGCTGGAGGCCTGCAATTTTTACAAGGGAAAATGATGATGCGTAGGAAGCCGGTGGTTAATACGCAAGGAAGCAAGGATGAGGGGAAAGCGGCTACAATCAACCGCCAGATGTTGTATTTCATGCCGGTTATTACAATAATATTTGGGATACAATTTCCTGCGGGCCTAACCTTGTACTGGGCTACTTCTACTTTGTTCCAAGTTGGCCAACAATATTTTATGTTCAGAGACAAAAAAACTAAAACAGAACAGCCGGAAGTTATTGATCAAAAATAATTATGCAAATTCCAACAAAAAAACTTCTCCGCCTTCCTGTATTTACTTGTTCCGGAGAAGAACTTGGTAAGATTTCTGAATTTGGTGTTGATTGTGATACGCAAGAGGTCAGGCAATACTTTGTGCGAAGCAGCCATCTCATTGAAGAATTATTTTCTAAGGAATTAATAATAAATAAAAAACAAGTAGTCTCAATAACGGAAGAAAAAATGATTGTCGAAGATCTGGTAGGTGAAGAAAAAGAAAAAGTATTTGCTGAAAAAGAAATGCGGAAGAATAAAGCAGCACCGCCCGTATCTCTATAAAAAAACAATATTACCCCCCCTGTCTTAATAGGGGGGGTTTTTAGTTATGCTAAAGAGGTGATAATTGATAACCAGGCTTACAGCTTTACTGAGGGGGTTAATAGGAAGGCGGTCCTTTACACCATCCAAGAAACGGGGTTAGTAAGTTTTGCTAGATCAGAACAAAAGAAAGTAGCTAGGGGGGTGGTACTAGAGTGTATAGATCAAGGAAAAAAGAGGCCAAAACAATGATTACAACATAGTGTGTCTAGTTTGTCAATATAACTTGTATTTTACACGTTTTTTAATTAAAATGAATATGTATAGTAAATAAATATGGAAGAAAATCAACAAGATAGATTTCATTTGAGGAGCGATCTAGCGTCGGTTATAGTGATAACGCTTGTTTTATCAGGAATACTGGTTGGCCTTGTATTTGCAGATAATCAGAGTGGTGTTATAACTGATTTAGCAAAAACGATCTCGCAAGCACTAATTAAATAATTATGCGACGCTTAAATTTTGCTCTATTTAGGTAAATCGGATCTAAGGCGGGCAAGCCCCTGTAGTTTAATGGATAGAACAAAAGACTCCTAAGCTTTAGATGTAGGTTCGATTCCTGCCAGGGGCACCATAGTCAGCTGATATTGTTGAGTTTGTAGGCGCTTACAGTAATTATCCTGATTTCCAAACTGATTTGAAACTCTTGGGCCGGTAGCTCAGTTGGCTAGACCTGCCCGCCTATGCTTGATGGGGGTATAGTAAAGTGGCATTACACAGCATTCGCATTGCTGGGGCCTGGGTTCGATTCCCAGTATCTCCACCAAAACCTAGGCAGGCAGGCGGGGCGCTGCATTCGCATTGCAGAGGTCAGGGGTTCGACTCCCCTCTGGTCCACCACAAATAGCTAATGTTCCACGTGGAACATTTAAAAATCGCTAAATAACTAATAAAAAGGGGTAAAATGAATACAATCCAAACATGGGGTGAGACGATATCATTATCATTCCAGGATCTGTGGGTAAGATTTATCAATTTCCTGCCCAGTCTGATTGGGGCGCTTTTAGTGATTATCATTGGTTGGATAATCGCTGCCGCTCTGGGAAGGCTCGTTGCCAAGCTTCTAAACAAACTTTGGCTTGATAAAGCTTTAAGAAAGATAAGAATTGGGGAAATATTCGAAAAAGCGGGTGTGCCATTCAATGTATCAAATTCCCTTGGCTTTCTTGTTAAGTGGTTCCTGATCATTGTTTCAATGATGGCTGCTGCTGATATATTGAAACTATCTCAAGTTACTGAATTTCTTAATCGCGTGTTGTTATATATCCCAAATGTTGTTATTGCAGTTATTATTTTGCTTGTTGGTGTACTATTTGCAAATTTCATTGCTCAGATTGTTGAGCATGGCGTAAAAGCAGCTAAATTAGAAACAGGGCATTTTCTTGCTGGCATTGCAAAGTGGTCAATTATTGTATTTGCAACATTGGCAGCATTGGTCCAACTTGGTATTGCCTCATCACTACTACAAATTCTTTTTACCGGCCTTGTCGCAATGCTAGCTATTGCCGGAGGACTTGCATTTGGTCTTGGAGGTAGGCAACATGCTGAGAAAGTACTTGTTAATCTTGAAAAGGATCTCAGGAAAAAAAGTGACGGACACCAAGACTAGACATAACAACTCAATCATAATATAATTTGCTTACTTTTGTGTGGGGATATAGCTCAGCTGGTTAGAGCGCCTGCATGGCATGCAGGAGGTCGCGGGTTCGAATCCCACTATCTCCACCAGTGCATTTTCAAAGAAATTGCCTTCGTGCACATCAAGTAAGTTTAAAAAACCGCTAGAAATAGCGGTTTTTTGATTGATTGTTCCATGTGGAACATTTCTACTTCACGTCATCTGCAGATTGCCATGCTAATTCGTAAAACGATCGAAATGGTCTATAAACATCCTTACTTTCCATCAGCACAGAGAAATGGTGCTCAAGTGAAACGAGAAAAACGCTATTTTTAGCAATGTCAATATCCATTGAATAATCGAAGTGTTCTGGTAGAATGCGTATTTGTCTTCTTGAGGTGTGGTTCTTTTCAGCATACTTGATGTCCACTGGATGCCTTGTGACAAGCTCTCTAGTCTTAAACTGAAGATTATCTTTACTGAGTTTGCTGAACGTTGACAGTAGGTGGGGATATTCATTATCAAGTTTATTTATTGATGTGATGAAATCCACTTCGCTATTCGCGAATATATCCTGTAGCCAAATGTGCTCTATATTCTTCTTTCCCTCATAAAATTTTATTTGCGGTTTACCCTCCCGAACACTAAAAATTGCGTTTAGCTCAGGAAGAATTTGCTCAATTGCGCCTTGACGTTCTTTAAGTGTGGAGAGGATGTTCTCAGGTTTCTCAGCGCTATATTGGGTAGTGTTTCCCTTTGGGATACTACTAACTAGCCCCTTCTGTGCTAGAGAGTCAAGTACTAGATAGACTGTAGGACGCTTTAAAGACGACTTTTTTGAGATGTTCAAAACTGTATCTTTACCTAGCTCTAAAGTTGAAAGATATACCTTTGCCTCCTTACGCGAAAGCCCAAATTGTTGAAGGGATGCTTCTAGATTCATAAGTTGTTCAATATGGTGCGACTCAATGATATATACTGTACTGTTTTGGATCAAATAGTGATGCTGAGCGGTATGCTCGTTGACAAACAAAAGGAGAAAAAATGAAGAAGGAAAATAAATCACTCGTCGCCCAAGTTAATGTGGTAGTGGTTGCACTGTTTTTCAGTGTGGTCTGTATAGTTGGTCCGTTCTTAGCCGTATGCATTGTTGAAGACGAGGCAGTCCCAGTCAATGCATTTCGCACAGATTTCATAGGAGACAAAATGCTTTTCTGGCTGATTCAGCAGTCAGAGACTCGGCCGATGTGGGCATTGTTTGCCGCCACTAGTGGGGGATTCGAGTTTGACCTAGGGAAATTCATACAGAAAGGCGCATGGGGGTTGCAGTTTATGCTCTGTGTGGATGGGCATGTTGATTCAACAGGGGTGCAGCTTAATAATATCTTCCCCCAATTCAACGCTCTACTTCTGCCAGAACCGGGTGTAAGTCAAGCCCATGCCGAGACATGGTTAATCAATAGCTTTCCGATTCACAATGTTGGAAAAGGCTCACATACCTGGTATGCAAAAAAAATCGGAGCCCACCGCGTCAAAAACGGTCCGTTATTCCTCGGGGGGCAGTTCGATGGTACCGTTGGATCAAAGCTTGATTCGGAACTATTCCTTGGGCCATTGGTTGAGCTTGAAGTAACAGAATCGCTCTTTGTGAGTGGGACTGTTCAGTGGCCACTCGGCGACATCAATGAAGTCTCATCATCTAGGATCCAACCTACATCGATGCTCGTTTTTTAAACACTCTCAACGGGGTGTTGGCAAAACAAAGTCAGCACCCTTTTTTTATTATCCTGATTTAGGTTTATGAATTCTCTAGTGATCACAATGGCCGAGGGTTGACCGTAATACTATAATCTGTTACCCTTCTAGCTGCTTCCATAAATTAATTCGTTGGGAGTATCGGATGGTTCCTTCAAGGAGGAAGAGAAGTGTTGATCCTTTCTAGGAAGAAGAACGAAAGAATCATGATCGGTGATGATGTCACCATAACAATTGTTGATATCCAAGGCCATCTGGTCCAAATCGGTGTCGATGCGCCTCGCTCAGTGCCAGTTCACCGGTATGAGATCTACGAGGATATCAAGGCCGGTAAGCCCCCAACCAGGAAAAACGAAGACCAGCCCTAGACCGCCTCTCTTATATTCCCAGCTTCCCGCCTCACCTTAATTGGTTGAGGCGATTTTTTATTTAGGGAGTTGACAAAGGGACTGCAATAGTATAGTATTCAATATACCCCCTAGGGGTATGTAGACAATTACCCTATTATGAAAAAATCTGCTAAAATACCTACGAATCAAATACACCTTCGCCGTATAATCGGGCAGTTGAAGGGTGTAGAAAATATGCTACAAGATAAGCGTAGTTGTGGTGAAATAATAACCCAACTAATGGCTGTTAGGGCGTCGCTTGAGACACTGGGGATTAATGTTTTGCGCAATGAATCTAGGGAATGTTTATCAGGTACGGGTAGTGTTAAGAAAAAATCGCAGGATTTAGAAAAGATTACATCAGATTTATTTAAGTTAACATAATCAAGTTAAGGAAAGGAAAAATATAATGGCAGAAATAGAATTGAACGACCAAAATTTTGAAAAGGAAGTTTTAAAATCAGACCAACCTGTATTGGTTGACTTCTGGGCAGAATGGTGTGGGCCGTGTAAGGTTATGCTCCCAGTTATGGAGGAACTGATTAAAGATAACAAAGATAAACCAGTAAAGATTGCTAAGATGAATATTGATGAGAATCAAGTAATTACCCAAAAATTCGGAGTAATGAGTATCCCCACTTTCCTTTTCTTTAAGGGAGGAGAAGTTGTAAACCAATCGATAGGTGCTCAATCTAAAGATGATTTACAAAAAGTAATAGACGAAAATCTCTAACTAAATTAAATAGAAATCCATGTCTTCTGCAAAAGAGTATGATTGTATTGTCATTGGTGCCGGGGCAGCCGGCTTAACAGCGGCACTTTATGCTGTCCGTAGAACATTAAAAACGGTGATCATCACCAAAGATTTTGGCGGCCAGGCATCTTTGGCTGGTACCGTGGAGAATTATCCTGGGGTGGACAAAGCAAAAGGCATCAAAATCATGGAGCTATTCAAAAAGCAAGCCGAAGATCATGGAGCGAAGATTATTTATAAAGAAGTGGAAGCAATTGAAAAAGGCGAAGAGCAATTTGTAGTGAAGACAAGAGATGAAGAATTTATTGGTAAGACGATTATTCTTGCGTTTGGGCTTACACCAAAGGATCTGGGAGTCCCTGGAGAAAATGAATTGAAAAATAAAGGGGTCTCTTATTGTGTAACTTGTGACGGCCCACTATTCAAAAACAAAACCGTAGCGGTAGTAGGGGGTGGGAATTCAGCATTAGATGCTGCCGAATTACTAACAAAGATAGCTAAGAAGGTATATATGATTCATAGGAAGGACAGTTTTAGTGGAGAAAATATTGTAGCAGATCAACTAATGAAACGTGATAATATTGAAGTGCTGCTGAATACGGAGGTTACTGAAATCCAGGGGAATGATAAAGTGGAATCAATTAAGACTAAAAATAATCAATCCAGCAAAGAAAGTATAGTGAAGTGCGATGGGGTGTTTGTGGAAGTTGGCTATATTGCGAAAACTGATATTGTGAAAGATCTGGTGGAATGCAATGAGCGCAAACAAATCAAGATAGGTCGCGATTGCGAAACGTCTTGCCCAGGAGTATTTGCGGCGGGGGATGTTACTGATATTACTTATAAGCAAATTGTTATTTCTGCGGGTGAAGGGGCAAAAGCGGCTCTGCAGGCTTATAAATTTTTACAGCAAAAAAGTGGAAACCATGTTGGAGTTGATTGGGGTAAAAGTACCTAATTCTAAGCCAACATAATTATGTCACTGACAAATTCTACCCCGCTTTCATTTCGGGCTGATGGCACGCCTGCTTCTTCAATTCGGAAACTAGCTTCTGTCGCGAATGAAGCAAAAACAAGAGGTATAAAAGTGTACCATCTAAATATTGGTCAGCCTGATTTAAAGACTCCCCAAAGGTTTTATGCTGAAGTTAGGAGATTTGCTGAAAGAACTATTGCCTATGCTCCTTCCGAGGGGTACCCGGGCGTGGTGGAAGCATGGGAGGATTATTATCAACAATGCAATATCCCCTTTGATAAAGAAGATATCATAGTGACAACAGGAGGAAGCGAGGCAATAATTTTTTCCTTAATGACTATAGCTGACCCGGGAGATGAGGTAATTATATTTGAACCGCTCTACACAAATTATATTACCTTTGCCTGTATGACATCAGTTACTCCTGTTCCAGTCCAGACATATTTAAAAGACGGTTTTCATCTTCCATCGGATGAGGTTATTGAAAAGAAGATTACAGAAAAAACAAAAGCAATTATTGTTTGTAATCCTTCGAACCCAACGGGGACAGTCTATTCTCACAAAGAACTACAGAGAATTGCAGAACTAGCGAAAAAGCATAATTTATTTATTATTGCCGATGAAGTTTATAGAGAGATAGTGTTTGAAAAAAAAGCAATCAGCATAATGGAATTTGAGGAAATTCATGATCGTATCATCGTGGTTGATAGTGTTTCAAAGCGGTTCAATATTTGTGGGGCCCGCATAGGCTGCGTTGCTTCAAAAAATAAAAAGGTGATGGAAAATGTCTTAAAATTTGCCCAGGGCCGACTTTCCTCACCAACACTTGAGCAATTAGCAGTAGTCCCTCTTTTGCAGAAATATAGGAAATATACAGATCCTATGGTGAAGGAATATAAAAAACGTAGAGATGCAGCAGTAAAGGTTTTGGGAACAATCCCAGGAGTAGAGTTTTTTAAACCTGAAGGGGCATTTTACTTAATAGCGAAACTACCTATTGAAAATGCCGAATATTTCTGTCGTTGGTTGTTGGAAGAATTTCATGATAAGAAAGAAACCATCATGTTTGCGCCGGCCGAGGGCTTTTATAAAACAAAAGGCGCCGGGAAAAAGGAAATCCGTATTGCATTTGTTCTTGGAGTCAAACAGCTTACCCGGGCGATGGAAATTCTAAAAATCGCGTTGGAAGAGTATAAATAACTATTAGCCAAAGAAAACAATGGCAACAAACAAGAATCCTTTCACAAATACACTAGAGCAACTTAAAAAAGCGGCGGATTTAATTAATTTAGACCCAGATACCCACGCTATATTAAAGGTTCCTTATAGAACATTCCAATTTTCTATCCCGGTAAAGATGGATGATAACTCGTGGAAAGTGTTTGAAGGATATAGAGTTCAGTATAATAATGATCGAGGACCATATAAAGGGGGGATTCGTTTTCATCACCAAGCTAATTTGCATGAGGTGAAGGCCTTAGCTGCACTTATGACTTGGAAAACGGCCGTAGCAAATATTCCTCTAGGGGGAGGAAAGGGAGGGATTAAGGTTGATCCAAAAAAACTTTCCGAAGGAGAACTAGAAAGGCTGTCTAGAGGATATATCCGAGCCGCCAGAGATTTTATCGGTCCAGATATAGATATTCCTGCACCAGATGTAAATACCAATCCAACTATAATGGGGTGGATGGCTGATGAATATAGTAAATTGGTTGGTCGCTCTACACCAGGAGTGATTACCGGCAAACCATTGGCGCTAGGAGGATCACAAGGGAGAGAAGCCGCTACAGGCTTGGGCGGTTTTTATTTATTACAAGAGGTTGTAGCGAAATTGAAAATCAATCCAAAAAAGGCAAAAATTGTAATTCAGGGATTCGGTAATGTAGGATATCATTTTTCCAGATTCGCTTATAAAGCCGGCTACAATATCATTGCGATTTCTGATTCACAAGGAAATATTTTCGACAAACGTGGTAAAGGTCTAAATCCTAAGCACGTAATGAACACTAAGAGGGGGAAGGGCTTGGCCAGTGGATGTTATTGTAAAGGAACGGTTTGTGATTGTGAAAATTACACAAGAGTATCTGATAAAAAAATGCTTGAAATTCCATGTGACATTTTGGTGCCGGCCGCTTTAGAAAATCAGATCACTAAAACAAACGCAGGGAGAATCAAAGCAAAAGTAATACTAGAGCTAGCCAATGGTCCTGTTACATCTGAAGCAGACGAAAAACTAAGCAAAAGAGGTATTGTGGTTGTGCCGGATATTCTAGCAAACTCCGGGGGAGTAACAGTTTCTTATTTCGAATGGCTACAGAACCTAAGCAATGAGTATTGGACAGAACAAGAGGTAAACAAGAAATTGAAAGAAGTAGTAACAGCTGCCTTTAATGATATCTGGAAGAATAAAGAAAAATATAGTACAGATCTTAGAACTGCTGCATATGTCCTTGCCATCCAGAGAGTGGCAGAAGCATTACAAGCAAAAGGTTATAGATAAATCATTTTCCCATGCAGGTAATAGTGATATACTGTCTGTATAAGGAAAGACTATGATTGAACCAACATATCACGAAGAAGAAAGGCTGAAGAAGAAAGGCTATCTTAAAGTAGCCGGTCTTGATGAGGCCGGACGAGGAGCTTGGGCGGGTCCGATCGTGGCATCTGGTGTTATTTTGAATCCCCGGATCCGGATTGAAGGTTTAAGGGATTCGAAGCAATTAACCCCCACCAGACGTAAGCAGATTTATCTTGAAATAGTAAAAAACGCTTTGAACTGGAGCGTTGGGATTGTGCCAGAGCAAACAATTGACCGTATCGGTATTAATGAAGCAAATGCACTAGCTATGGAACAGGCAGTAAAAAAACTTTTACTTCGACCAGACTACCTGCTTGTTGATTATTTTCTTCTGGATCATGTTGGTATCAAGCATCATGCAATTGTAAAGGGTGATCAAAAAGTTGCCTCAATCGCTGCTGCCTCTATTGTTGCCAAAGTAACCCGTGATTATATTATGATAGCAGCACACAAAGATCACCCGAAATATGGTTTTCATGCACACAAAGGATATGGCACAGAGTATCATCATAATAAAATCAAACAGCATGGTTTGTGCAAAATTCACAGAATCTCTTTTTCACCAATGAAGGATTTGGTGTAGGTGAGTAAATAAAGTATAATAGCATTAGAATATAATTTTACCAATTATGGATAAAAAAACAGCAGGGGGGAACGAATTACTAAATCCCGAAACAATTCTGAATCAGGCTGGTGTTGGTTATGGGAATATAGTGGGTGATTTAGGATGTGGTGGCATGGGCTATTTTACTCTGCAGGCTGCCAAAGCGGTTGGAGATAAAGGCCAAGTGTATGCTGTTGATGTGGTTAAGACAGTATTGCAAAGTGTTGAAACGAAAGCAAAACTTGATGGGCTAACCAACATCAAAACAATCTGGTCCGATTTAGAAGTTCCAGGGGCAACAAAAATTAATGAAGCAAGCCTAGACTTTGCATTGCTGATAAACGTGCTATTCCAAACACAAAAACATGAAGAGATGATTAAAGAGTCTGTCCGCCTTTTAAAAAGAGGTGGTAAGTTAGTGGTGGTTGATTGGAAGAAAAATGATACTCCTTTTGGACCAAAAACAGAAGCCCGTGTTCTAAAGGAAAAAGTACAAGAGATCGCTGAAAAACTGGGTTGTGTATTGGAAAGATCACTAGAAACAGGACCTTATCATTATTGGCTTGAATTTATAAAGAAATAGTGCTATAAAGATAACAATTATTGGGCGCCCTCTTTTGAGGGCGTTTTGGTTTATGAAAAATTACCGCCAGAATCTTGGGTTAAGGGGTGAAAAGATTGCATCACAATTTTGCCGTAATGTCGGTTATTTAATTGTTGATACACATTATACGTCCCGTTGGGGGGAGATAGACATTATTGCCAAAGACGAAAAAGAAATCGTATTTATTGAAGTTAAAAGTCGCACTTCCAAATTGTTTGGTGAACCAGAGGAATCAATAACCAAAGAAAAAATTACGTGCCTTACAAAAACAATTGCAGTTTTTCTTTCTGATCATCCAGGAGTATCAGAGTATCGGATTGATGTGATTGTGGTCTTGTTTTACCCTAATATCTCATCTCCTTCAGTAAAACACATAAAAGGAATAGAGATTTTGAGGGGCCTAGATACTGGAAATGATGAACCAGCGATTTGACACTCTAAGAAATGCTGTAGTAAGATACTAAACTGTCTACATAAAGACAAGTGTCCCTTAAAAAAGGTTAAAAGAGGAGCAAATTTATGGATATGTTAAAACATGTCAAACGATCCTCTTTAAGCAAGGTTGTTGGAGTTTTTGTGTCAGTTTGCGTGGTCAGCCTATTGGTTGTTCCTCAAAGCTTACTGGCAGCCGACCCTACCGTATCAGCTCCTACGTTGGTATGGCCTGTGGTTGGAGATTCCACAATCCAAGAGTTGCCGGTGATCACCGGCCTCACAGAAAATAATACTAAGGTCGAAGTATTTATTGATGGCCAGCTAAATGGTATGGCAACGGTCAAGGAAGATGAGAAAGGAACTGCCAGTTTTGCGTATGTCCCCTTTCTACCACTTGAACCAGGAAACCATGCAGTAGCTGTAGCAGCAGTAGATGAGGATTCCAATGCCGTAAGTTTAATGTCAAAAGAGGCATCATTCATGGTAGAAGAACCTTATCCAGCACCGACTTTGTTCCAACCAGTTGTAAATAGCAAAACGGTTTCAACTAAGCCGTTTATTACTGGCTTGGCTGTGAATGATTCGTTGGTTAAAGTTTTCGTTGATGGAGAACTCAACGGACAGTTCCAGGTTGAAGATCATGAATCTGGCGTTGCCAGTTTCGCGTATCAACCATTTTTGGATCTTGACCCAGCCACAGATCATTTGGTGTATGTAACTGCAGTTAGCCCTCAAGGAAAAGAAAGCGTCTATTCAAACGTTGTTGGATTCTTTGTCAAAGCTCCTGAAGTATCAACAGAGGAATATACTGATCCCCAAGTTTTGGGAGTCAACGATACTCATGTTGCCGTCGAGGACATTTCAAACGAAGCGGTGAATGAAGAAGAAACCACTTCCAATGAGGAGTCTACTATCGATGAAAATGGTGAAGACGAAGCCATGGAAGACGAAACAAATGAAGATGCTGATGAGAATGAAGACTCAGATGAAGATCAATCTACCCTAGTGTGGTGGGTGATCCTAGCAATTATTGTAATCATAATTGCAGTGAATCTTCGTGGTCGCGGTGATAAAGGCGACCAAGGTGGTCTTAAAGGCCTTGAGAAATTAGGTGGCAATGACAATAAATCTTCTGACGATTCGGGACAACAAACCTTGCTAAATAAAGAGAAATCGCAGAATAATGAGGGCGGTAACAATATGCCGCCATCCCCTCCTAGTAAATAGAAGGGAACAAAAACGCCCGCAAAAAGGGCGTTTTTGGTCAGCTTGAATTCTAATGCAAGTCATGCTAAGGTAATAGACTTTGACATTCAGTGGTCCTCAACTTTCCGTGAGGAGGTAGATGATAATGGATCTCTCTCGAGTAGTTCTATTCTCTGGGGGATCTTGTCCCCAGCTTGCTGAAGCAATCGGTACGAACTTGGGGCTCCCTCTGAGCCCTGCCAAAATCACATCGTTCGCTGATGGGGAGCTTTTCGCCCAGTTAGAGGTGAACGTTCGAGAACAGCAGGTCTTCATAGTTCAGTCCACTTATCCCAAAGCTGATAACCTGATGCAACTTCTGTTGATGATCGACGCTGCTAAACGGGCTTCTGCGGCGGCTGTCACGGCAGTAATGCCCTACTTCGGCTATGCTCGCCAGGACCGCAAGAAGGAAGGCCGGGTTCCGATTACGGCCAGACTGGTTGCAAATCTTGTACACGCCGCTGGTGCTGACCGGGTGGTTACTGCGGAGTTGCATGCAGCTCAGATCCAGGGATTTTTCGATATCCCGTGTGACCACTTGTACATGTATCCGGTCATTGTTCCGGAGATCCAGAGAATTCTGGAAGCGGAGTGGGAAATTCATGGTCCTGACACGCCGTTCTGTCTTGTGTCTTCGGATATCAACGGCGGTAGTATGGTCCGGAATTTCCGCGACCTGCGCTTTCCGGATGGTCACACCATCATCATCGACAAGAAACGTCCCCAGCCCGGTGCGTCTAAGATCCAGAAGATCTATGGCGATCCGCGGGGTCACATCTGCATCATCTTAGATGACATGATCGACGGTGCTGGGTCACTGATCGGAGCAGCGGAAGCGATGATGGAGGGCGGTGCAAAGTCTGTTCATGGCGCAGCGGCACATCCTGTGTTTTCTGGGGATTCTGTGGAGAGGATCCAGCGTTCCAGTTTAAAATCGGTGGTGGTCAGCGACACTATCCCCTGCGAGGAAAAACTGGGCCCTGATTCGAAGATTACAGTCTGCTCTTTTGGGAGCATCTTTGCTCCCGCGATCGAAGCTATTGCCACTGGGACTTCCGTCTCAGAAGTTTGCTTCGAGCCAAGATAGCTATCTTTTGCGAGGTAGCTTTTTTTATTAGCTTGCTTGCATTATTTGTGTGCTTTGCTATACTACTATTGACTAGTGTTCTATTTGAAGACTAGTTTTATTTATGTTTAAAGATAAGGATAAAAGATATGTCAGATGAAATTCAAAAAGCAATAAAACAAATTTGTGACGAAAAAAATATTTCAGAGGAGTCTGTGGTTGAAACCATAGAGGCCGCTTTAGCTGTGGCTTATCGCAAAGATTTTGGTGAGAAAGACGAAAATATTAAGGTTGAATTCAATCTAGAAACAGCCGCAGCACGCGTTTTTGACGTAAAAACTGTTGCAGAGGACATGACTGAAGATGAGATTGAAAAAATAAAGGAAGATGAAAAAGAAAAGCGCGAAAAGGCTAAAGAAGAAGGCCGTGAGCTTGCTGAGGAAGAGAGAATAGTACTATTCAATCCAAAAACAGACATCATGATTTCGGAAGCAAAAAAGGTAAAAAAAGATATCTCTATTGGTGATGAAATGAGAACCGAATTGTTTCCTCCAGAAGCTTATGGAAGAATGGCAGCGCAAACTGCTAAACAGGTTATTATTCAAAAACTGCGTGAAGCAGAACGGGATGTTATTTATAACGATTATAAAAACCGTGAGGGTGAAATTATAAACGCTACTGTTCAAAGAATTGAGGGGAGGGTAGTATTGGTTGACATTGGTCAGACAACAGCCGTTATGCCTCCTCAGGAACAGATTGACCAAGAGAATTACAGTTCTGGTCAGCGAATTAAAGTGTATATCGTTTCGGTTACAAAAACTACCAAAGGGCCAGAGATTGTTGTATCACGTTCACATCCAGAAATGGTGATAAAATTATTTACTATGGAAGTCCCAGAGATTGCTAATGATTCAATTGAAATTAAGGCAGTTGCCCGTGAAGCAGGTTCTCGCACTAAAATCGCAGTACTGTCAAAGGAAACAAATATCGATCCAGTTGGTTCATGTGTCGGTCAGCGCGGAACCCGTGTGCAAACAATCATTGCAGAGCTTGGTGGAGAAAAGATAGATATAATTGAATATGACGAAGATCCGATTAAGTTTATAGTTAATTCTCTTTCTCCAGCTAAAGTTGTCAGTGTGAAGCTGGATGAAAAAGAAGGGAAAGCGGTGGCCGAGGTGAAAGAAGACCAATTATCATTGGCGATAGGAAAAAGTGGCCAAAATGTCCGTCTTTCAGCAAAACTAACCGGACTTAAAATTGATATTAGAAAAGAGGGCGAAAATACAACTGAACTAAATTCTGAAAAGAAAGAAGATGGTGAAACAAAAGATAAACCAAAAAATGAAAAGGATAAAGATCCTTCGACAGGCTCAGAAGATAAAGAGGATGTAAACGAGGGAGAAAAAACAAAGAAACCTGAAGGGGGTACAGATGATAAAGAAGACAAAAAAGAAAAGAAAGACAACAACAAAGAAAAAGGAAAAGAAAAGAAGGAACCCAAGAAAGAAACTAAGAAAAAATCATCTTCAAAAAAGAAAGATGAAAAAGAAGATGAATAATTAACTAATAATTCAGGGGGAAAACATATATGAGACTCGAATACTGGTCTATGCTCGCTGCCTTATTGGCACTTCTCTTTACTTTCTATCTTGCTCAAAAAGTAAAAAGGCAGAAAACGGGAAATGA
>Ga0180007_10000673_pt1 | contig 54101 bp, 63 predicted proteins | sample MM_PC_MetaG_FD_121122 | JGI IMG/M metagenome (GOLD analysis project Ga0180007, IMG submission 121122) | Groundwater microbial communities from the Aspo Hard Rock Laboratory (HRL) deep subsurface site, Sweden - MM_PC_MetaG | ecosystem: Environmental > Aquatic > Deep subsurface > Groundwater...
CTTATGATGAGATGGGTATTTGATAAGTTCAATAGATATCAAGGTGCTGAGTCCATAGGAAGTTCCAGTAGCCTGTTTATTGCTGAGGTTACACCAAAAACAAAACCCATTATTAAGGGAGATTATGACAGACCAATCTATACCAATAATTAATCACTATATTGCCTTGATTAAATTTAAATTTAATGATGCGTCATCAAATTTCATAGAAAAAATAGCACAAGATTTGATCACATAATGAAAAAACTTCTTACTTCAGACAAAGTCTATATTAGTAAATCAAAAATTTTCAATGCCGGTCGAGGAGTTTTTGCAAGGGATGATATTAAAAAAAACAAAATTATTGAAACATGCCCAATTATTGAAGTTTCAAAAAATGATAGGTCTAATTTAAGAGAAAGTGTTCTTGTTACTTATTTTTTTTACTTCGGAAAAAATAAGGAACGATTAGCAATTGTTTTGGGTTTTGGATCAATTTATAACCATTCATATAAACCAAATGCTAAATTCAAGATAAAACATAAAGAAAAGATAATTTCTTTTATTACCTTAAGTGATATCAAAAAAGATGATGAGATAACATTTAATTATTACAACAGCGGGAAACCTAAAAAGAGTCCTTTATGGTTTGAAGCGGATTTTCCATCAAAGGTTAAATAAAGTTTAGTTGAAGTATTAAATCAGAGTCTAATAATTATTATGTATTATGTTTATATTCTTCGAACATCTTCTAATACTCTTTATACTGGTCAAACAAATAATTTAGAAAAACGTTTAAGGCAACATAAAGAAAAATCTAGTAAATCTGCAAAGTATATTCGCTATTTTTCGTTTTTCAATTTAGTTTATTTTGAAAAATATAAATCTAGAAAAGAAGCCATCCAAAGAGAGATTCAGATTAAAAAATTGACTAAAGCTAAGAAGGAAGCCCTTATTACAGGAAGTTTGGAGTACTGAAAAAACTTAAAATTTACCTTCTTGACGAAACAAGACATTCAATTGACATGTTGCCATTTATTAATGTAATTTATTTGCGTTGTTAACTGCTATTGATATATCATAAAAAGAGGATGAATCTTAAAAGATTATTGTTGATGGTGTTATTTTTCTTCTCTATTAGTTTTTTTATTCCAAGAACTTCAAAAGCAGTTGATTTGCAGGATGTTTTAACTTCAGAGGATTCAATTGTAGTAAAAATACAGGAAGGAATTGAATATTTCTTTGCTTTCAGAATAGAGAAAAAAGTAGAAGTATTAGAAAAACATGCTGAAAAAAGGTTAGTCAGGGCACAAGGTTATGCAGAAGAGGGAAATAATGAAAAAGTACAAAATTCATTGCAAAACTATCTTCAAATAAAAGAAAAACAAAACAACTTATTAGGGAAAACTAATGATGGGGATGTTTTGGGAGCAGTTACGGAAAGAACTATAGAACAACAAAAAACAATTGAGGTAATAAAAACAAAAATTGATGTTGATGTGAAACAGCAAGTTATTCAGGTACAGGAGCAGGTTGTAAATCAAGTAGCAGAAAGAATTGTTGAAGTTAACGGATCAGAAGGACAAACTGAATTTTTTCAAAAAGTTGAACATGTGTGGGCACCCGGTACAGGCCCAGGGGGAGAATCAGGAGTAGTTATCGAAGGTGGAACTATGCAGTTTGCACCAGGAACTTCCGCAGGTGGTACTAGTGGAGCTGATATTCAAAATGTAGTAGTGGAAAGCGGAGAAGGTTCGGGGGGTGGTAGTGAAACAACTGTTGTAGAAGGTGGTAATTAAAACATGGGTTCCAGATATTTCTTCAGGTGGGGAAGGAAAAACAGCTGTTGAAGAATAGATAATAGTATAGTATCCATTTCTGATCCATTATTTGGTATGTTTCTGTGTTATAATGACATATAAATACAAATCCTTCAGTTGACAAATTGGTTGAAACACTACTCGAAAGAGGTGGTCATGTTAATGAATATTACCTTAGGGATTTAAATAAAAATAAACATGCGGTAGTTTTTCTTAACAGTTGGATTGGCGGAAAAAACATTCGTGAAGCCTTAACAAAAGCACTTGCCTAAAAGAAGTTCGTACCCCATAGTCATTTGACTAATCAAATACTTAAAGGTACAATTACCTTTGTATTTTAGAGATTTCAAAGAATAAATCTGCTTAAATTTAAACTTATTTTTAAGTTTTGATAAGATAAAAGATACCTCAGTTTAGTTTATTTTGTATCTTTTCTCCTTAACTTTATATTTTTTCTTATTTAGGCAGTTTTATTTTTTGAATTTAAGTAAAACTAAAAAAACATGTACAGACAATCTAGAAAACAATCATTTAAGAGGCAGAAGTTTAACCGTTATAACGGAAGATCATTTCGTGGAACAAGAAGGATCAAGTCGTTTAATCCAATTGATTTAATAAATAGTCCTCAGATTAGTGAAAAACAAGAAGAGTATTTAATATCTCACTCATTTTCCGATTTTCAGATATCAGAAGAGTTAAAAAGAAATATATTTGAAAAAGGTTATAAAATTCCCACTCCTATTCAAGACCAGGCAATTGAACCGATTCTTGAAGGAAGGGATCTAGTCGGAATCGCAAATACCGGAACAGGTAAAACTGCAGCTTTTCTCATACCTTTAATTAATAAAGTCTTAAAAGACAGTAATCAGAAAGTATTAATTCTTACACCTACACGCGAACTGGCAACCCAAATTAAAAATGAATTTCTTATGTTTTCAAAGTCTCTTAGGGTTTATTCATGTCTTTGTATTGGTGGAGAAAATATAAAAAGACAAATACGTGAGTTATCCAGAAACCCACAGTTTATAATTGCAACACCCGGAAGAATTCAGGATCTTATAAGGTCAAGAGTTGTTAATCTTAGTAACTTTTCCTCAGTTGTATTAGATGAGGCTGATAGGATGGTTGATATAGGGTTTATTAAAGATATTAAATATATCGTTTCACTCTTAGCTAGTAACCGACAATCACTTTTTTTCTCTGCAACTATTAGTAATGATGTAAAACAAATTTTACAAAGTTTTGTTAGAAACCCTGTTACCGTGTCTGTTAAAATAAAAGATACGATTGATAACATTTCCCAAAAAGTTGTTAATTTCCATGATATGAATAAAAAAGTTGATACACTTCATGATTTGCTTATCCAAGAGGATTTCTCAAAAGTTCTTATTTTTGGACGTACTAAACATAGCGTTCAAAGGCTTTCAGAAGAATTAGTTATGAGAGGTTTTAAATCAGGTGCAATTCATGGAAATAAAAACCAAAGTCAGAGAAGAAAAGTTTTAGAAAAATTCAAAAGAAGCGAAGTTCAAATACTTGTTGCAACAGATGTTGCATCCCGAGGACTTGATATTCCAAATGTAAGTCATGTTATTAATTATGATTTACCCGAATCTTATGAAGCTTATATCCATAGGATTGGAAGGACAGGAAGAGCTGATAAAAAAGGTGTTGCTTTGACTTTTGTTAATTAAACTTCATTTTGAGAAGGCAAAATATTTTTTAATCTTCTATATAAACTTTATTTTATTTTTTTTAAATATATAATAGGTTTATGAGTTTTAAAGCTAAGTCTACGGAAAAACCTGAAATAGCAGGGATGCAGTATCATATAAGACTTAAGAAAAACGATATACCTGCTTATGTTATAACTCCAGGAGATCCAAAACGTGTAGCAAAAATTGCATCACTTTGGGATTCTTCGAAAGAAATGGCAGATTACAGACAATATATAACTTACAAAGGTGAATATAAGGGGGCAAAACTTGCTTGTATATCAAGTGGTATAGGATCACCTGGACTTGCAGTAGCTTTGGAAGAGTTAGTTAGAATTGGTGTTAAAAACGTAATTCGTGTTGGAACTTGTGGAAGTATTCAATCTGATATGCATGTTGGAGATATGGTTATATCAACAGGAGCAGTAAGACTTGATGGAGCAAGTAAAGATTATGTTATTCCAGAATATCCTGCAGTTGCCCATTATGAAGTTGTAGATGCACTGATTAAAGCTGCTAAGAAATTAAAAGTTAAATATCATGTAGGAATTACTGCATCAACCGATACTTTTTATTGTGGACAGGGAAGAGCGGGGTTTAATGATTATTTACCTTCTTTTAAAGAAAAGATATTTGAGGATATGAAAAAAGCAGGAGTTAAAAATTTTGAAATGGAGTCATCCTGTCTTTTTACTTTAGGAAGTATCTTTGGAATTAGAACTGGAACTATTTGTGTTGTAGTTGCGGATCGAGTACATAATGAATTTAAGATTACAGATAAAATGGAAAAGGACACTGCCTTAATAGCTTGCGAAGCAATAAAAATCTTACAGGAAAAGAACAATAGTTAGATTATATAAGACTATTTAATATCCAATTCTACTAACATCTATTTAAGATGTTTGGTTTCTCCAATAGATATAACTTTATAATTATTATTTTTTCTTTTAAGGATTGTTATTGAGCAAACAGAAATTGAGTTTTCATAATATTCGCTAAAATTTGGAAAAACTTCATTTAATGTTTTATCTTCAAAACTGTTTCTTAAAAAATCCGCAATTATTCCACCATGAGAAACAACAATTATTTTACTGTTAAGTTTTTCGTTTATAGAGTTAATAAATTTTTGGAGTCTTTCACCGGCTTCGTTTGATGAAAATCCTTTTGGTGGTTGCCAGTTTCTAATTAATGAGGATTTTTTCCATATATTAATGAATTCTGAAAAAGTTTGATTTTCAATATCTCCCCAGTTAAATCTCTCTTTGAGTAAGTCATTAGTTTCAAAATCTAATTTAAGATATTTTGATATTACTTCTGAAGTTTGCATGGCTCTTATTAATGGACTTGAATATATTTTTTTCACTTTAATATTTTTAAAATATTCGGCAGTTTTTTGTGCTTGTTTTAAACCAAGTTTAGTTAAAAGTGGATTTTCTTTAAGTTTTTCTTTTTCACCATGTCTTATTAAATAGATAAGCATATGAAAGTTATTATACAAGATTAAGAATTTAAGTTATTAAAAGAAACTGACTTGTGAGTTATTAATTGTTTCTTCTGGATATGAGAAATCTACTTTTACTGTTCGAAGTGTATTCCATTTATCTAAAAATTTAAGTTCTTTATTTTTTAAGGCATAGTCATATAAATCTCTTGTAAGGACAACGTCTTCCTCGCAGTATTTTTTAAGTTTATCTAAACTTTTTTTGTCTCCTTTATCAAAATATATAATTGCGTTTTCTCCAGCATCGATTTTATATTTATCAATAGTTGATTTGGCGAGTGCATCAAGACTAATTCTTCTACCAATTACTTTTTTAATTTCCGCCATAATGTCAAAGTGGGGAAGTTTTGGAAAAGAAATTGGAGAATACGGTTTTAATGCTGGAATATCAAAATAAATAGAATTAAATCCAATAACTCTGTCTGCTTCTTGGAAGATGCTCCACATTTGAGAAAGTTCATTTTCCCAAAAACTTTTCATTTCACCTTTTATTTCTTTAAAGTTTTCACTTACTTCGCGAGAATAGACGGAGCAGATTGATACTCCTAATTGTGAAGGATCTCTTTCTTCAATATCTGAAAACCATCTTTTAGTTTCAACATCAAAGAATACCTCTTTAAATATTTTTTTCATAAAATGTAAAGAATATTGTATACCTTAAAAAAATGGAGAAAAAGTATTTAATTAAATTGTTATCAATTTGTTTTTCCCCTTGCATCATGACATCTATATTCTCTATATTCACATTTTTCCTGGCATGTAGGGTCATTGATATATATATTAGGACAACCACTTATTTCTGGGTTTGCATATATTTCGCAGTCTCCACCTGGAGAACATACATATTGATCGATAGGTTCAGTGGGTTCAGGAGAAGGACCAGGGGTTGGAGAAATTTCATTGCAATATGGATCTAGTACTTGATTAGTACTAGCTATTCCAAAATTAAATTGGCAAATTGGTCCACATCCATTGGTACAGCCAACTTTTTCAATTATTGGATCGTCTGTATTTTCCAAAATTCCATATAGTTGAAACCACTTAGGACAATCAGAAAGTTCTGGTACATATACATATGAATTTTTGGATTTTGGATCACAAGGTATTTTATTTATTATTGTTTGACTTCCTTGTTGCAGAGGATAAGTGCAAAGAGGAATTGATTCTGGATAACAATTTGTATCTTCATATATTTCTTCAATAGCGCTCGCAACTCTTCTTATATTACTTTTTCTTACAGAATCTCTTGCTTTTGCTAGTTGCAAAGGTATTGCTGTAACAGAAAATATTATGAGTCCGGAGATTACAGCCAATACAGTAAGTATTTCTACCAATGTAAAAGCTTTTGTTTTTTTCTTTGTCACTATTTTAAGTATAGCAGTAACAAATAAACGTGCTTGGATGTGGTTATTATATTCCCTTATTCTTCGACTTTCAAAATATCTTAATTAAAAATATAATGGGTAATATATATGGATTACATTTGGTCTTTGGTTTTAGGAGTTCTGCAGGGTTTTACTGAATTTCTACCAATTTCATCATCTGGCCACTTGGTATTAGTTCAATCTTTAATTCCTAGTTTCAGGCAACCTGGAGTGTTGTTTGATGTTTGTCTGCATTTTGGTACTTTATTTGCAGTTTTATTTTTCTTCAGGAAGAAACTTTTTAAACTTTCCTTTAAATATATTTTATATATTGTTGTTGCAACAATTCCTGCAGTTATTGTTGGATATATCTTAAAAGATAGTATTTCTAGTCTCTTTTCTAGTGTCGGAATAGTAGGTGTAGCACTAGTTATAACTGGGCTTTTAAATTTTCTAACCTCTAAACAAAAAGAAGAAGAAAAAAGTTTGGACTACAAAAAATCTTTGTTTATAGGACTTATGCAGGCTTTTGCTATTGTTCCAGGAATTTCTCGTTCAGGCTCAACAATATTTGCAGGTACAAAATCAGGTTTATCTTCTAAAGATGCTGCTGAATTTTCTTTTTTAATGTCAGTTCCTGCCATTATCGGTGCTAATATTTTGGAAGTTTATTCCAATTGGGGAGAGAGTATTAATTACATTACATATTTTATTGGTTTTTTAGCTGCTTTTATTTCAGGAGTACTGGCTATAAAAATAGTTCTTAAGTTTTTGGAAGACAAGAAATTCAAAGTTTTTGCTTTTTATTGTTTGGTTTTGGGTATTATTACACTTCTATTTTAAAAGCGTTATAATTTTTGGAAGAAAAAGTGCTATTCCAATAATTAAGGAAAGAATTGAGGCAACTAGAACTGCACCAGCTGCTGTATCTTTAGCAATTTTTGCTTTTTCATTTATTTCAGGGCTTACTAAATTAACAAGTGCTTCTAAGCTTGAGTTAATAAGTTCTAGTAAAAGAACTAAAAATATAACTGTTATTAAGATTAACCATTCTATTTGAGATATTTTTAGGATTATTCCCAAAAACGTGGACAGCAGTGCAAGAATCAATTGAATTCTAAAATTTGGCTCATTTTTAAAGGTAAGTTTTATTCCTTCAAAGGCATATTTAAAACTTTTTTGGGTTGAATGAAGTTTACTCATTACTCTTTAGTATAAAAAGATTCTCATTAAATATCAATTTCAAATATGCTAGGATTAAGTTATGGCCAAAGTTAAAAAGAGTAAAAATGCTTTCAATCGTGTTTTTTCATTATCAGCACTTTTTTTAGGACTATTTACTATTTGGCTTATCTCAAATAAAGTAACTTCTTCTAGTTGCTGTGGGGAACCTGTATTTAAGAATAATTTTGATTATTCTGGGATGAAAGGAGAATATCACAAAAAAGAGGTTGAAGTTCCGTTTGAGGTATTTGAAAACAATTTTGATTCAAAAAAACTATCAGTTCTTGGAAGTAGCTCAGAGGAAAAATGGATTGAAGTTGATTTGTCACTTCAAAAACTTTGGGCTTGGGAAGGAAATAAATTATTTTTGGAGAGTTTAATTTCAACAGGACTTCCTTGGTGGCCTACACCACAAGGAGAATTCAGAATTTGGGCAAAATTAAGAGCAACAAAAATGGAGGGTGGAGAAGGAAAGTATTATTATAATTTACCCAATGTACCTTTTGTGATGTTTTTTGAGAATGATAAAATTCCAGGCTACAGAGGATATGGACTTCATGGGACTTACTGGCACAATGATTTTGGAAGAGTCCATTCTCATGGTTGTGTTAATTTACCCACTCCAATTGCAGAGAGGCTATATTATTGGGCTACTCCACAACTTTCAGTTGGAAAATTTTTTGTAAAAGCAACTCCTGAGAATATTGGAACAAAGATAGTAATTCATGAATAGATTAATATTAGATCCAAATTTGAATTGGTTAGTCACTTTTATTGCTAGTTTTCTAATCTGGATTTTGATTTTTGGTTTTATTACTTATTTTTTTCTTAAAAAAAAGATTAAAAAGGAAGTTGTCTATCGTGTAATTTTATCAACTTTTTTGGCTTGGTTAATATCTGAGTTATTAAAAAAAATAATTCCTTCTATTAGGCCTTTTAAAATAAACGGATATCCTCCTTTGACAATTACAGTTCCGTTAGGCGGTTCATTTCCTTCCTCACATACTTCTTCAGCTTTTGCATTAGCTATTTCAATAATAATTTATAATCCTGAGCTTGGATTTGCCTTTCTTTTAGGAGCATTAACTGTAGCAGCAGGAAGGATATTTGCTAATGTGCATTACTTTATTGATATTTTAGGGGGAGCTTTCTTAGGTGGTTTAGTTGCATTTTTAATTCATCGTTTTTTCCCCATAAAAAAGAAATAAAAAAATAACAAATAAAGATTGACAATTGGCAGTGGTATTGATAGACTGCTAGGATAATGAGCGAAAAAGTTATTAAATTGGCTCGCCAAGTACCAATTGTTGCAATAAGAGGATCTGTTGTTTTTCCCCATACAGATACACTTCTTTCCTTTGGAAGACAAAAATCTGTTTTGGCTGTAAATTCTGCTTTTCAGCAAGACAGGGTTATAGCTATTTTTTCTCAAAAAGATCCAAAGATGGTAGATCCAGATCAGGATGACTTATACAAAGTTGGAACAATTGCAACAATTACCCAAATGATGCAAACAGATGGTGAAATTCATGCTCTTATAAGGGGCCAAGCTAGAATTAAACTTCAGGAAATTATTTCTCACGAACCATTTCTTTTAGGTAGTGTTGTGGAATTAGATGAGGGGAAAAAAGAAACTCCAGAAGTAAAAGCTTTGGCAAATAATCTTTCTGGCCTTTTTAAAAAAGCGATTAATTTAGGGAAACAAGTTGAAGTAGTAACTGTAATGAAGATTATTTCTGGTCAGGTGGATGCTCGTGAGCTTTCAGATCAAGTAGCATCACTTTTGGAGCTTAAAGTTTCTGAAAAACAAAAACTCCTAGAAATGTTGGAATTAAAGCCCAGGCTTGAAAAAGTCCATAAGTTATTAAATCAAGAAATTAATGTTTTAGATTTAGAAAGAACTATAAATGTAAAAACTCAAAAAAGATTTGAAGATCAGATGAAAAAAGCGATGCTAAGGGAAAGAAAAAGAACAATTGAAAAAGAATTAGGAGAACTTGATGAAACTGGAATAATGTCTGAGGAAATCTCTGAATATAAGAAAAAAATAAGAGAAGCCCAAATGCCAAAAGATGTTAAAAAAACGGCAGAAAAAGAGTTAAAAAGACTTTCTCAACTGTCTCCACAAAATCCTGAGGGAGGATATTTGAGAAACTATTTGGACTGGTTAGTTGAAATGCCATGGAAAAAAATGTCTTCTAATAATGTTGCAATTTCGAAGGCTGCAAAGGTTTTGAAGAAAAGGCATTTTGGAATGAACAAGGCAAAAGAAAGAATTTTGGAATATTTAGCTGTAATGAAACTAAAAAATGAACAGACAAAAATAAAAATTAAAAATAAAGAGAGTCAACCAACGATTCTTTGTTTTATAGGGCCACCTGGTGTTGGAAAAACTTCCATAGGTAAATCAATAGCTGAAGCTATGGGTAGAAAATTTGTAAGAGTTTCTTTAGGTGGAATTAGAGATGAAGCAGAAATAAGAGGACATAGAAGAACTTATGTTGGAGCTCTACCTGGAAGAATTATTCAAGGAATAAGAAATGCAGGAACAAAAAATCCTGTTTTTATGCTTGATGAAATAGATAAAATTGGAATTGATTTTAGGGGAGATCCATCTTCAGCGCTTTTAGAAGCATTAGATCCCGAGCAGAATAGAGAGTTTTCTGATCATTATTTGGAGGTCCCATTTGATTTGTCGGAAGTAATGTTTATAACAACAGGAAATGTTTTGGATACAATTCCACTTACATTAAAGGATAGAATGGAAGTAATTTCTTTTCCAGGATACACAGAAGAAGAAAAATACCAAATTGCCAGGAAGTTTTTATGGCCAAAACAATTAAGACTTCACGCTTTAGATAAAAAGAAGATAAAAATTCCAAAAGTTACACTCTCTGAAATTATTTCTAAATATACCAGGGAAGCAGGTGTTAGAGATTTAGAAAGAAATTTAGCTTCAATTTGTAGGAAAATCGCTAAATTGGTTGCAGAGAAAAAGAAATATCCAAAAGAAATAAATTTAGATGATTTACACAAGTTCTTAGGACCAAGGAAATTTAGTTCTTTAATTGCTGAGAAAAAAGACGAAATTGGTATGTCAACGGGGCTAGCGGTAACTCCAGTAGGCGGAGAAATTTTATTTATTGAAGTAGCTTTAATGCCAGGAAAAGGAAAGCTTATTTTAACAGGACAATTGGGTGATGTTATGAAAGAATCAGCAAAAGCTGCGTTTACTTGGTCTAAGTCTCATTACAAAGAATTAGGATTAAAAAATGATTTTGCGATGAATATGGATGTTCATATTCATGTTCCGGAAGGTGCAGTTTCTAAAGACGGACCTTCTGCTGGAGTTGCGATGACAACGGCCTTAGTGTCTGCTTTGACCAAAAAGAAAGTAAGAAGAGAAGTTGGAATGACTGGAGAGATAACTTTAAGAGGAAGAGTTTTGGAAATAGGTGGAGTCAAAGAAAAAGTGATTGCAGGCCATAGAGCTGGACTTAAAACTATAATTCTTCCTAAGGAAAATAAAAAAGATTTGGAAGGTATTCCTTCATTGGTCAAAAAAGATATTAAATTTATCTTTGTTGATAAGATAGAAGATGCTTTGAAAGTGGCAATTATTAAAAATAATTAAAGATTACTTTGTGACCCCACTGGGACTCGAACCCAGGTTTTTAGGATGAGAACCTAATGTCCTAGACCACTAGACGATGGGGCCAAATTAACTTCTTTTCAATTTTACCTTTTTTTAAGGCTAAAAGATAATTTAGTATAATATATTAATATGAAATATTCTTTTATTATTCCTGCGTATAATGAGGAAAAGTATATATCTAATTGCATTAAGTCAATTAAAAATCAAACGTTAAAAGATTTTGAGATTATTGTAGTTGATAATGGATGCATTGATAAAACTTCAGATATTGCTAAAAGGTTAGGATGCAGAGTTGTTAAAGAGCCTAAAAGAAGTCTGAGTCTTGCTAGAAATAAAGGCGCGCAGGTTTCAAGAGGGAATTTTTTATGTTTTGTGGATGCTGATGGCATTTTGTCTAAGAATTGGCTGAAAGAAGCAGAAAAAAAGATTTCAAAAGATAATCTTGATACAATATCTGGGTTAGTATATTTCTACAACAAAAACGTTCTCAAGAAAATTTGGTATAACATATATACATTTTTTGCATTTTCAGGAGTAGAAGTACTTTATATTTTTGGTAAAAGACTGTATCTAGTTGGGAATAACCTGGTAATTAAAAAAAGTTTATTTAATGAATTGGGTAGATTTAAGCCAATTATTTGTGAAGATTTTTGGTTAAGTATTAATTATTGGAAGTTAAAAAATAGGAAATGTTTTTTTAATCCAAGAATGCTTATTAGTTATTCCTCAAGAGGTTTTGATTCATATGGTTATATAAAAACTATTTTATATTGGATAGTAAATCTATTTAAAAAAACCTCTCAAAAAAATTATTCATATAAAAAAAAGACTTGGTATTTTTAGGCTTTATTCTTAAGAAGATTAATAATATATTTCCTTGCCTTTAGTTGTTCAGAAATAGGATTTTCTAATTCCAAAGCAATTAGATTTGAAAAATATTTTTTAGGGTAACCTAATAAATAATCAAATTGAGATAAATTTGTGAAAAAGTGTGAGGATTTTTTAATATAGCGAGCATCTTCAATGGCATTTTCTTTGTAAGAAGAGATATGATTACATCCACATTTAACTTGATCTAATGCTTTAATTGTTTTTTCGTATATTTTAGGATATCTATATTTTGCAATTTCAAGGTGGCTTATATCTATACAAACTCCTGCAAATTGTTCTATTTCTTTGATGTCTGGAACGTATCTAAATATGTTTTCTATATAAATAGACTTTTTAAACTGGGATAAATTGTATTTTAAAGAATACTGTTTTTCAGAATGAATATTAAAAACTTTTGTTTTAAATCTTTTTGATAAATATTTGATATCTTCGGGAGTATTTTTGTTCATAAGATGGACAAAAGGAATTTCTTTTATAGATGTATCATCGAGTAAAGAAAATAATTCTTTTTTATTAATATTTCTATACTCTAAACCTGTCAAAAAAAGGGCAACTTTTTCAAGTTTGAGTTTTTTTATTTCTTTTATCTTTTCTTTCCACCCATTTCCAATTGTGGTTATAGAAACTAATATTTCTCTTTTGTCCCAAAAATTTTGCATATATGTTAAGTTAGCAGAAATTAAAGTTAAGTTCCACAAATATATTTACTCTTTGCTTGGTTTTTTTTCTTTGTTATAATTACTTTATTAGCAAAGATATGGGATTTTCAGATATAAAATTAGGAAAAGATGCTCCAGAGATAGTTAATGCTGTTATTGAAATTCCAAAAGGATCTCATAATAAATATGAATATGATGAAGAAGATCACGAGATTCATTTAGACAGAGTTTTTCACTCAGCAGTATTTTTTCCAACAGATTATGGATTTATTCCGGATACAAGATCTGAAGATGGGGACCATTTGGATATTTTAGTTTTACTCTCAGAACCAACTTTTCCAGGTTGTGTAATGAAGGTAAGACCCATTGGGATATTGGATATGGAAGATGAATCTGGTATTGACTGGAAAGTTATTGCGGTTGCAGTAAAAGATCCACATGCAAACGAAATTAAAGATATAGAAGACATTGAAGAACATTTAAAAAAAGAAATCAAAAATTTCTTTGAAATATATAAAACATTAGAGGAAGGAAAATGGGTAAAGGTTAAAGAATGGCACGGAAGGAAGGAAGCTTTAAAGAGAATAAATGAAGCTGCAGAAGTATATAAGAAAGAATCTTCAGAAAAGTAATAAAATTATAGGTTTTTATTTAATCTTATTGCTTGACAAATCGCTATATTTTATTTAAAATTCTTTGTTGTCGGAGTGAATATGAACATTTTTTATATCAACAACGCCCCCCAAAAAACCTTTATTAAAAGGTAGGTGTTGTTGGAGACAAGAGAAATTCACGAACCTCTCCAACAAAAATAAGGAGAGGTTTTTTTAACGGAATATATGAAAAAAAGGATACAGCTTACAGCACAAGGATTAGAAAAACTCAAGAAAGAACTTGAGGTACTTGTTAGTGTTAAAAGACCAAAAATAGTTGAAAGACTTTCCTATGCGAGAAGTCAGGGAGATTTATCTGAGAATAGTGATTATACTAATGCAAAAGAAGAATTACAGTTTACCGATGGAAGAATAGAGGAGCTTCAAGGGGTTGTTTCTACTGCAGAAGTTGTTAAAAATGGTGCCAATGGAGATGGTATTGGAATTGGAACAAAAATTACTGTTAAGACAAATGGAAATAAAATCGTATTTGATATGGTAGGAGAATGGGAAGCAGATCCTGTTAATAAAAAGATTTCTCCCGAATCTCCAATAGGTCAAGCTTTATTTGGGAAAAAAGTTGGTGAGAAAGTCGAAGTTGAAGTTCCAGCAGGCAAACTTAAGTACGAAATTTTGGCAATAGAATAAATCCTGCTAAAATAGCTTCAGGATGTATTGGGCAGACGAAATAGCAAAAAAGATAATTTCTTCAGGAAAATATATGCCTTTCTGGGTTGACGATATGAAGACTCCATCTGGTTTCGCACATATAGGGTCATTAAGAGGACCTCTAATTCATAGTGTTATTTATAGAGCGTTAAAAGATGTAGGAGCAAATGTAAAATTTACATTTGTTTTCAATGACTTTGATACAGCAGATGATTTACCTTCAGAGTTTAAAGAAAAGTTGTCTAATTATTTTGGTTACCCCTTAAATAGAATTCCTTCACCAGATAAAAACTTTAAAAGTTTAGCTGATTATTTTTCAAATGATCTAAGGAAGGTAATGGAGGAACTGGGAGTAGAAGCGCAGTATTTATCTTCTTGGAAAATGTATAAAGATGGTAAATTTGATGAAGTTATTAAAATTGCCTTGGATAATGGAGAAAAAATTCAAGACATTTATAAAAAAATTAGTGGTAGTAATAAAAAAGTTTTAGGATGGCTTCCTTTTCAAGTAGTGTGTGAGAAGTGTGGAAAGTTAGGGACAACAAGAGTATTTGATTGGGATGGGAAAGAAGTTTCTTATAAATGTGAACCAAATTTAGTTAAATGGGCAAAAGGCTGTGGACATGAAGGGAAAATTAGCCCCTTTGGTGGAAGAGGCAAACTTCCGTGGAAAGTTGATTGGTCAGCACACTGGAAAGTAATTGGAATAACAATTGAAGGTGCTGGTAAAGATCATGCATCTAAAGGTGGATCATACGATATTGCTATGGAGTTATGTGACAAAGTATTTAATTTCCCCAAGCCTTTTAAACTCCCATATGAATTTATTTTAATTGGGGGAAAGAAAATGTCTTCATCGAAAGGTGTTGGTCTTAAAGCTCATGATATTACAAAAATATTACCACCCAAGTTAGCCAGATTTTTATTTACTAGAACTAAATATAAAGAGCAGGTTAATTTTGATCCTTTGGGCTCAATGGCTATACCAAATCTTTTTGATGAGTACGATAAAAGTTGGAAGGAATATATAAATAGTGGTAATGAGAACCTTTCCAGAAGTTTTGAATTGGCTCAAATAAAAACTGTGCCTGAAAAGAAAGATCTTTTTATTCCAAGGTTTAGAGATATAGCAAATTATCTTCAACAGCCAAATGTAAAATTAATTGATAAGTTTGAAGAAATAAAGGGAAGTAAATTAACAAAAGAGGAATCAGAGGTTTTAAAAGAAAGAGAAAAATATGCAAGGGCTTGGTTAAAAGAATATGCTCCTGATGACTTTCAAGTTGCTATGTTAGAAAATCTTCCGAAAGAGGTTAAAGATTTATCAATTAAACAAAAAGAATTTCTTGGAAAGTTAGTTGGGTTAATAGAAAAGACTGATTCAGCAGAAGAATTGCAATCTAAATTATTCGAACTTACCAAGGAAATTAATATTCCTTCTTTAGAAGCATTTTCTTCGATTTATCTTTCTTTTATTGGAAAAGAAAGAGGCCCAAGAGCTGCTTGGTTTTTACTTTCTCTGTCGAAGGACAAAGTAATTAAAAGACTTCAGGAGGCTTCGAAATGATTTCTCGAGAGGAAGCAATTAATTTAATCGAAAAAAAAGTTACAAACAAAAACATAATTAAACATATGTTTGCTTTAGAGGCTTTTATGGGAGCTATTTGGGAAGAACTTAAAAAGAAAGGAAAGACTATAAAAGATTTAGGAGGAATAAAAGAAGAATGGAAAATGGTTGGACTTTTGCATGATGGAGATTATTGTGAAGAAGTACCTAATGAAAAACAAGGGATTCAAATTTCTAAGTGGGCAAAAGAAAGAGGTTTTGAGATTCCTGAAAATGTTTCTCATGCAATGGCATCTCATAATTTTGCAACAAAGGTAAAACCAGAAAGTTTAATGGACTGGTCAGCCTTTATTGGAGATAGTTTAACTGGATTAGTTGTTGCATCTACCTTGGTGCTTCCCAGTAAAAAATTGTCTGACTTAACTACTGGATCAGTGTTAAAAAAGTTCAAGTCTTCTTCATTTGCAAAAGGCACAAGAAGACAAGATATAATTCTTTGTAAGGATAAACTCGGATTTTCCCTGGAAGAATTTATTGAAATCTGCTTAAAAGCTATGCAGGGAATTTCAACTGACTTGGGTTTATGAAAATCAAAAGACTTATAATTGAGTCTTCAAATCCAGGAAAAGTAAAAGAGTGGAATTTTTTTCTTAAAAATAAGTTTTCTATTATACCTGTATCTGAAATATATAATTTCAATTCTCCTAAAGAAAATGGAAAAACGTTTTTAGAAAATGCAATACAAAAAGCTAAATATTATTCAAAACTAACAAATGAATATGTATTAAGTGAAGACGGAGGTTTTGAAATTGAATATTTAAATGGTTTACCTGGAGTAAAAAGTAGAAGAATACTCCCGGGAGATAAAGACGGAACTGATAAACAACTTATTGAATATATTTTAGAAAAACTTAAAGGAGTTCCAAAATCAAAAAGAAAAGCTAGATTAATTGTTTATGTAGTTGTTTCTGATCCTAAAGGAAAAATAATATTTAAAGATCATAATTTTATTGAAGGGATAATAGCTACGAAACCCTCTAATGTTTTAGATCCTGGATACCCATATCGTTCTATATTATATTTGACAGAATCAAACAAATATTTTTCAGAACTATCAGATGAAGAACACAAAAGATATGCTCATAGGAGATTGATAGCAGAAAGATTACTTAAATTTCTGCTAAAATACAAATAATGTTAGATATTAAATTTATTAGAGAAAACAAAGAAAAAGTTGTTAAAGGCTTTGAAAAAAGACTTTTTAAAGATATTGACTTGATTGATAAAGTTTTAGATCTTGATGAAAAAAGAAAGAAACTTCTTCTTGAAATAGAGGAATTAAGAGCAAAAAGGAATTTAATTGCAAAAGAGAAAAATATTGAAGAGGGAAAGAAAATTAAAGAAGAACTAGACAAAAAAGAACCTAAATTAAAAGAAATTGAAGAAAAATTAAAAGAAACTTTATATAAACTTCCAAGTGTTCCAATGGATGATGTTCCTGCAGGGTCTGAAGAAAATAAAAAACTGTTAAGAAAAGTAGGGAACCTTAAAAAATTTGATTTTACTCCGAAAGATCATTTGGAATTAGGAATTAAACTTGGAATGATTGATATCCCAAGAGCATCTAAAGTGTCAGGATCAAGATTTACCTATCTTAAAGGTGATGGAGTACTTTTGGAACTTGCTTTAATTAATTTTGCTTTAGAAAAACTTACTAAAGAAGGATTTATTCCAGTATTTCCTCCAATGCTTATTAAAAAAGAAATAACAGAAGGTTTAGGTTATTGGCATGGGGGAGGAAATGAAAATTATTATTCTGTATTAGATTTCGAAGATGATGAAAAAGGACAAGAATTGTCGAACCCACTATATCTTATTGGAACTGCAGAACATTCTTTGGTTCCAATGCATAAGAATGAACTTTTTGAAGAGAAGGATTTGCCTAAAAAATATGTAGCTTTTTCAAGTTGCTTTAGAAGAGAAGCCGGAACATACGGAAAAGATACTAAAGGGATTTTAAGAATGCATCAATTTGATAAGGTAGAAATGGTTTGTTTAACTAAACCGGAAGATTCTCCCGAAATGCATGAAAAACTTCTTTCTATTTCAGAAGGATTAATGAAAGAATTAGGTATTCCCTATCAAGTTGTAATTTTGGCTGCAGGGGATATAGCTTATCCACTTTCAAAAACATACGATATAGAGTCTTTTATGCCAGGGCAGGGAAAGTATAGAGAGACTCATTCAATTTCAACTGCAACAGATTATCAATCAAGAAGATTAAATATTAAGTATAAGAGTAAAGAAGGAAATAAATATGCACATATATTAAATGGGACTGTATTTGCTATTGGTCGCACAATAATTGCAATAATGGAAAATTATCAGAATAAAGATGGATCTATAACTGTTCCTGAAGTATTAAGAAAGTGGGTTGGAAAAGATATTTTGAAATAATACCTTTATTAGTTTGTTTTTATAGATGTTTCTAAACTTATAATTCTGTCTTCATGATCAGATATCTGTCCTGACATTACAGTCTCTTCTTCTCTTGATGCTTTTACTTCGCTTAAAATATCATCCATCTTATCTATTAAATCGCTTTTTAACGATTGCACTTCTTCTTTTAAATTTTCTTTGGTAACAAAAACTTCTTCAAGATTGTCAATGTCTTTTTGTGTAATCATTTCACTAAGGTTATTTCGTGAAAAACTTTTAGTCAATCATCGTTTTTTAAGTTCTCTTATCGCATCGTTTGCAATAAACTTAGCACTTTTTGAATTAGGATATAGTTTTAGAATTTCTTCTGCACATTTTATTGCAGGTTTTTTAAGACTTTCTCTTTTTTTACCGATTTGTCTTAATGCCCAATTAACTGCTTTTTTTACGTAATTTCTTTCATCTATCGCATGTTTCTTAATGTAAGGAAAAAATTCCATTAATTTTTTGTCTGATACTTCTTTATCATGCCAGGCAAGGGCAGCCATTAAAGCAAATCCTGCCCTTTTATAAAATTCTTCTTTTTTACTTGTCCACTCTTTTGCTTTTTTATAAGCAAAAGGTGTTTTATCAAATAAATTGGCACATACTTGATCGCATACATCCCAACTGTCGAACTGACTAGCCCATTTATCCATTTGTTTTTCTGTCACTTTATCAAGTTCATCGATAAATCCTGCCAAAATTCTTGCTTCATGGATTTTAGAATCCCAAAGTTTAAGAGCCAAACTATGTGTTTCTGTTGATTCTTTTTTATATCCTTTGCAAGTTTTCTTAAGATAGGGATTGATATTCCTAAAGTATTCTTTGAATTTATTCCAAATCTTGCCATACCTTCAATATTTTTTGGATTTGAAAGTGATTTGAGTTTTTTAATGATTTCTGAATAGTTCATTTCTTTTTTTATATAGTATTTATTACCCGTTGTTTTTTTAAGGAATAAATCTTTCTTAAATTTAATCAATTGGGGAAATAATAAAATCATGAACAAATACAAGTTGGTCTTTATATTTTATTACTTCTTTTCCGAAAGTTAGGGGAATTTCTTTATCTTTGTCTAATACACTGTATGAATATTGCCAATCTCCTTCTGGTTCTGGTTCAAAATCAGTGTGAAGTCGGGTTTTTTCTCCATTTTCAGTTATTTGTTTTTTTAGAAAGGTCATGACATTATCTAAAGATATTCCTAAAGCTTTTAATTTTTCTAAAGGAATGGTTCCACCCGCATAGACTCTGGTGTAGGTAGTTTTTCCAACTTTAACAATCTCTTGACCACCTCCAGCTCTATCAGCGAACCATTCATCGTGATAAATATTTCCATTATTTTCAAAATGGCTTGATTTAAGATTAAAACCTCCTCTTTTAGCATTTTGAATAACAGTTTTACCTACAAAACCCTTTTTTAATCCTTTTGTTAATAATATGTTTGTTTTTTTAGACATAATTGTTGTTATATCTCTAGTATTGTATGTTCCAGCAATTGTTGGTTTTCGTCATATAGAAAATCAGCATTAATTTTTATTCCTTTAAGTATTATCGGTAACCAATGTTTTCCATCTTCCCACATATGTTCGTATGGAATTTCTTTTATATCAAACCATTTTGGTGACATTTCTTTAGATTCTTCAGGTTTCCCTTTCCACTTTTTAGCTATAAAAACAAAAACTTGTTGACCCCATTCGGGTTTATTAAGGAAATAAAAATTAATGGTTGCTACTAATTCTAGTGATTTTGGAATAACTTTAACTTCTTCATATGTTTCTCTCATGGCAGTTACTTCAATATTTTTATCTTTATCCGTTTTTTTACCTCCTACACCATTCCATTTACCTTTTGCAAAGCCTCTTTTCTTTTCCGCAAGTAAGACCTGTCTATTTTTATTAATTAAAAAACACAAACTTGCTTGTGGTAATGGAGTTGTCAGTATTTCTTTGTATTTTGCTAGACTTGGTCTATCTTTCATCTTTTTTTATATAATACTTTTTATCTTTTATTTTTTCAGGAAGTAGTGATTCTTTAGTATATTTTTCATAACCTTCTCCATATCCAATATCTCCCATTAGTTTAGTAACAGGGTTTCTTATATTTAGAGGAACTGGAAGATTGCCGTATTTTCCTACATCTTCTAAAGCTTTCATATATGCATCATATGCAGATCTGTCTTTTTTAGCTAACGATAGATATACAACCCCATGAGTCAAATTTTCCTGACACTCTGGATATCCTATGGTCTCACAAGCTCTAAAAACATCATTGGCAACAACTAGTGCCGTGGGTTGAGCCATTCCAATGTCTTCTGAAGCAAATATAACCATTCTTCGCGCTATATATAGTGGGTCCTGTCCCGCCTTAACCATACGGGCAAGGTAATAGAGGGCAGCATCAACATCTGAAGCTCTCATTGATTTTATGAAAGCAGAAATAACATTAAAATAATCTTCTCCTTTTTTATCAAAAGTATATTGTCTATTTTGCAGAGCATCTTCAACATTTTTGGTGTTTAAGATATTATTCGTACTTATACTTTTTGCAATCTCTAAAACATTTAAGATTACTCTGGCATCGCCGTTTGAAGATTCTGTTAAAAACTTTTTGGCTTTAGGATCAATTTTGATTTTTAAGTTTCTTAAAGCTTTGGTAACTATTTTTGAAAGCTCTTTTTCTGAATGTTGATGAAGTACTAGGACTCTGCATCTTGAAAGAAGAGGTGCAATTACTTCAAATGATGGATTTTCAGTTGTAGCACCAACCAGGGTAATATCTCCTCTTTCTACAAAAGGAAGTAGTTTTGCTTGTTGGGCTTTATTGAACCTATGGATTTCATCAATAACAATGATTGGGGGAAATAAATCATTTTTTTTCATTATTTTTTCAATTTCTTTTATTGATGAAGAAACTGCAGTAAATTCAAAATATTCTCTTTTAAGTTCACCTGCAATTATTCTTGCCAGAGTAGTTTTTCCACAACCTGGAGGTCCCCAAAGAATAAGTGATGGAAAGAATCCTGTTTGATGTGTTGCTAAAAGAAGTTTATTTATAATTTTCCCTTTTCCAACCAAATGTTCTTGGCCGACAAATTGCTCAAGTTTCTTTGGCCTTAATTTCTCTGCAAGAGGAATATTTCCCATAAGTTAAATATAAACCGAACAAAATGCGAAGTAAAGATTTATTTATGATATATTATTTTTTATCTTCTATAATTTAGAAAATATGTTTATTGGAAGTAAAGTTATAAAAACAGTTAATTCAAAAATAAATGGAAAGGTTGAAGTTATTAAAAGTTTAGCTTTTGGGACTTATATTTCGGTCGGAGGTTTAACTCAATCAGGAGGAATTGTTTATGAGATTTGGAAAAATACTCTGAGAAGAATAAAAAGAAAAAAACTAAGCGTTGATAAATGTTTAGTTTTAGGTTTGGGAGGAGGCTCCGTTTCCAAACTTGTAAAAAAATATTGGCCAAATTCAAAAACAACTGGAGTTGAAATAGATAAAGAGATGATAAGACTTGGAAAAGAATATTTAGATCTAAAAGATGTTGAAATAAAAACAGGGGATGCTTATAACTTTTGTTTAAAGGAACAAAAATCAAAAAAATATTATGATTTAATTATTGTTGATTTGTATATTGGGGATAAATTTCCAGAAAAATTTGGAAATATTGAGTTTATTAATAGTGTAAAAAAACTGTTATCAAAAGAAGGAATAGTTATTTTTAATAGACTTTACTATGATAAAAAGAGAAAAGAAGCTCTCTATTTTTCAAAAAAACTTCAAGAGGTATTTAAAAATGTTGAGTTTTTTTATCCTGAAGCGAATTTGATGCTTATCTGCAAATAACTATTTTGTCTTCGTAGGTATTTTTTTTAAGGCATTGTCTATTTGCTTATATAAATTTTTAAAACTTCCATTGTTTTCAAATTTATAATTGGCTATTTCAATACATTTTTTTAGGTTTTGTATTGCGGGATCGTTACTAACCATTTCTTTTCTTTCTGCATCCAAAAATTCATCATATGTTACATTATCTTTTTCAGATTCTCTTTTTTTGATTCTCTCAAATCTGATTTTAGAATTTGCATCAACTGCAAATAAATAAAAATTACCTTTTTCTTTTAGAGTTTTTACTTCTCCCAAAGTTCTAATGCTTTCAATAATAGAATTCTTTTTTGTTTTTTTAGCCTTTTGGTACAATTTATCTGCAATAAATCCTGAACCTTTCTCGGTTCGTATTTTGTTTGCAACAGTTCTCATACTTTCCCTATTTACAGGAAGTTTTCTTTTTTTAATTTCTCTTATTAAATAATCAGATACTGAGAAGTGATTAAATCCTTTTTTATTGACTAGATATTTTACAATTTCTCCTTTTCCGGCACCTAAAGTTCCAGTAATTCCAATTATTATTTGTTTTGCCATTCTTTTTTAAAAGGATATCAGGATTTTTATTATTCTGCTAGAATAGAATCGTGCTTAAAATATTTTCAAAATTATTAGATATAAACCAGAGAGAAGTTGATAGACTTTCTAAAATAGTTGTAGAAATTAATTCTTTTTCTTCTAAATATAAAAAATTTAAAGAAAAGGATTTCGAAAAAGAAACAGATAGATTTAAAGAAAGAATTAAAAAAGGTGAAAGTTTGGAAAAACTCTTGCCTGAAGCATATGCGTTGGTAAGAGAGGCATCTGAAAGAACAATTAATTTAAGGCCCTATGATGTCCAACTTGCGGCATCTGTTGCTTTATTTGAAGGGAAAGTCGTAGAACAAAAGACAGGGGAGGGAAAAACATTATCAGCAGTTCCTGCACTTTATCTTCGTGCATTAACTGGTAAAGGAGTGCATTTAGTTACAGTCAATGATTATCTTGCTCGAAGGGACGCTGGATGGAATGCCCCCATTTTTAAGCTTTTAGGTCTTTCAGTTGGAGCGATTGTTCAAGAAACTAAGTCTTTTATATATGATACTGACTTTACAGATTCTTCCCATGGAGATGAGAGATTGGCACACTTAAAACCTTGTGAGAGAAAAGAAGCTTATGAAGCCGATATTATTTATGGAACAAATAATGAATTTGGATTTGATTATTTAAGAGATAATATGGTTTCTTCTTTACCTGAAATGGTTCAAAGAGGACATTATTTTGCGATTGTAGATGAAGTTGACTCAGTTTTAGTTGACGAAGCAAGAACCCCACTTATTATTTCAGCTCCTGATACAGATCCAACTGATAAATATTATAAATTTGCAAACCTTGTAACTAAATTAAATCCAGATACAGATTTTAAAATAGATGAAAAAGCAAAAAGCGCGACTTTAACAGAACAAGGGATTACAAAAGTAGAAAAAACATTAGGAGTTTCAAACCTTTATGAAAAAGATTTTGAATCGATTCATCACATTGAAAATGCACTAAGGGCTAAAACTTTATATCTAAAAGACAGAGACTATATTGTTAAAGATAATAAAGTTAGGATAGTTGATGAGTTTACAGGAAGATTAATGTTTGGAAGACGCTGGAGTGATGGTCTTCATCAAGCGGTTGAAGCAAAAGAAAATGTAACTATTCAGCAGGAAAGTAAAACCCTAGCAACGATTTCATTTCAAAATTATTTCAGAATGTATGAACATTTATCAGGAATGACTGGTACAGCGGCCACTGAGGCAGAGGAATTTAAAAAAATCTACAAATTAGAGGTTGTTGTTATTCCTACAAACGAACCAATGGTAAGAAAAGACTTATCAGATGTTATTTATAAAACTCTAAGAGCAAAATATGGAGCAGTTGTAGCTGAAGTTGAAGAAAAATACAAAAATGGTCAACCAGTTTTAGTTGGGACTACTTCAATAGATAAAAATGAAATTATTAGTTCTTTTCTTAAAAGAAGGAAAATTCCTCACAATGTTTTGAATGCTAAAAATCATGAAAAAGAAGCTTCAATTATTTCTGAGGCAGGTAGACCTTCTGGTGTAACTGTTGCTACTAATATGGCAGGACGAGGAGTGGACATTGTATTGGGAGGGGCTATTCCTGATAAGCCTGAAAAGCAAAATCAGGAAGAATTTAAAAAATCAAAAGAATTTAAAAAATGGGAAGAACAAAATAAAAAAGTATTAAAAGCAGGGGGACTTCATGTAATTGGTACCGAAAGACATGAGGCAAGACGTGTAGATAATCAGCTAAGAGGTAGATCAGGAAGACAGGGAGATGCTGGTTCAACAAGATTTTTCCTATCTTTGGAAGATGATTTAATGAGAATTTTTGGGGGAGAACAGATAAGTTCTTTAATGGACAAGTTAAAGCTTCCCGAAAATCAGCCGATTCAAAATTCTCTAGTTTCAAGGGCAATCGAACAAGCACAAATAAAAGTTGAAGGATTTAACTTTGATATAAGAAAGAGGTTGGTTGAATTTGATGATGTAGCCAACCAACAAAGAGAAATCATTTACTCTTTAAGAAAGAAAATTCTTGAGTCGGATAACGTAAGTAGTGAAGTTTTGGAGAAACTTCAAATTCAAATTGAGAAAATTGTGGATTCTTCTTGGATGACTTTAGAGAATAAAGTAGATTTAGAAAAAATTGTAGGTTCTTTACTAGAGATAATTCCTCTTGATCCAGGATCAATTGCAGGAATAAAAACTCAGATTGAAAAGTTAAAAGGAAAAGATGCTTTGTCAGATTTTTTGAAAAAAGTTATTGAAGACATTTATAAAACAAGAGAAAAACAAGTTGGGGAAAGTGTTATGAGACAAGTTGAAAAGTATGCTTATTTAGGGTCTATTGATAAATTATGGATTGATCATATTGATCACATTGATGACTTGAGAGAAGGAATATCTTTAAGATCATATGGGCAAAGGGATCCATTGGTTGAATTTAAAAATGAAGCTTACTCCCTTTTTGAAGGCTTGATAGATAAGATTGATGATGAGCTTTCAAGAAGGATATTTAGAGTTGGTGTTAAAATCCCTCAATCAGAAATTCCACTTGAGAGAGCAAGAACCAATGTTGATAAAGTGGATATGCAAGGATTAGCAGGTGGGGCTAATGAAGCCGCTGAAAAAGGAAAACCTGCGTTTGAAAAAGAGGCAGGTCAGAAAAAGAAAAAGATTGGAAGAAACGATCCATGTTGGTGTGGAAAAGTGGATAGTGAAGGAAAATCTGTTAAATGGAAGAAATGCCATTATCCCCAGATGCCTTCAGGCTAATTTTAAATTTTTATGAAAAATAAAAAAGTAATCTATCTTTTCCCGATTATTATTGTTTTTTTTGTTATTATTTTTCTATCAAAGAAGGATAAAAGTACATCTACTCCAAGTCCTACTCCGGATGTTAATATTGATAGTTCGAAAGAAAATACAAATATGGAAGAATTAATAGTAGAAGATATAAAAGTCGGAGAAGGATTAGAGGCAATAGATGGTAAAAAAGTTACAGTAAATTATTTAGGAACTCTGACCAATGGAACAAAATTTGACAGTTCCTATGACAGAAACGAGCCTTTTACTTTTAATTTAGGAGCAGGGGAAGTTATTAAAGGATGGGATTTAGGAGTTAATGGAATGAAAGTTGGAGGAAAAAGGAAGTTAACAATTCCTTCTAATTTAGGTTATGGTGCACAAGGTGCAGGATCTTTGATTCCACCTAACACAACTTTAATTTTTGAAGTCGAACTTCTTGAGGTTAAATAACTTAAAATATTTATTTTTGGGATTTTAGCTCTTGTCTGACTTTATTTACTGGTATATTTTATTTTAGTGACAAGTTTTTTTAATAACGTTTTAAGACAAATCGATGAAATTTCCATACTTTTGGAAAATGAGTATATTGATAAAAAAACTTTTAAGAAAATAATCTCTGAAATCAAAAAACCTCAAAGGATTATCAAAAAAACATTAACAATTACTTCTGATAATGGAAAAAAGATTTCTTTTCAATCTTTTAGAGCTCAGCACAACAATGCACTAGGGCCTTTCAAAGGAGGAATAAGATTTCATTTAAATGTAAATGAGGATGAAGTAAAAGCTCTTTCTACTTTAATGAGTTTTAAATGTTCTTTAGCAGGTATTCCTTATGGTGGATCAAAAGGTGGAATTAAAGTTGATGTATCTAGATTTTCCCAAAAAGAATTGAAAAAACTTTCTAAGGCATATGCCAAATCCTTTTCAAAATACATTGGAGAAAGAATCGATGTTCCGGCACCTGATATAAATACAAATGCACAGATTATGGCTTGGATGCTTGAGGAATATGAAAAAAGTGTTGGATATAAATCACCTGCTACTTTTACAGGTAAACCAATAGAATTAGGAGGATCTTTAGGAAGAAATGAAGCAACAGGTAGGTGTGGAGTTTTTGTATTAAAAGAATTTGCTAAAAAAGAAAGATTAGTCCCTTCAAAAACTAAAATTGCCGTTCAAGGTTTTGGAAATGTTGGATTTTGGTTTTCAAAGTTTGCTAAAGATTCTGGATTTAAAGTAATTGCCATTTCTGATTCAAGTGGAGCAATTTTAAATGAAAAAGGATTAGATCCAGAAAAATTAAATGATTATAAAAGAGAATTTGGTAGTTTTAAAGAAATTGCAGAAAATAAAGGATTTAAATTTATTTCAAATGAAGATATTTTGGAGCTACCTGTTGATATTTTAGTTCCAGCAGCACTGGAGGCGGTTATTAATAAAGATAATGCAGAAAAAATAAAAGCAAAAGTAATTTTAGAAATGGCTAATGGTCCAACAACTTTTGAAGCAGAAGAAACTTTACTTAAAAATAAAAAAGAAATACTACCTGATATTCTTTGCAATTCAGGTGGAGTTACTGCCAGTTATTTTGAATGGGCACAAAACTTGCAAGGTATTTCTTGGTCAGAGAAAAAAGTAAATGAAGAATTGAAAAAATATATTGTTAATGCTTTTAATTCTGTTTATTCTCTTGCGAAAAAGAAGAAATTTACTTTTAGAGTAGCTGCAAACTATCTTTCTTTAAAAAGAATAGTGGATGCAATAATTTTGAGAGGCTTTGAAAGTTAAATTAACTGTATTATAGTTAATGTGTTCTTAAACTCGGTTTTGGTTTAAGAATAATTCCTAATAAATATGAATAATAAACTTGATTGGATAGATAAAGATATTTCTGAATTAAAAGAAAAAGGATTGTTTAAAAACATAAAAACAATTGAATCTGCAATTGACGCAGAGATTATGATTGATGGAAAGAAGCTTCTTAATTTTTGCTCAAATAATTATCTAGGATTTGCCAATAAAGAAAGTCTTAAGGAAAAAGCAAAAGAAGCAATTGATAAATATGGTGTAGGCCCTGCAGCTGTTAGAACAATTTCAGGAACCCTTGATTTGCATATTAAATTAGAAGAAGAATTAGCAAAATTCAAAAAAGTTGATGCAGCAATTCTTTTTCAAAGTGGCCTTTGTGCAAACTTAGCAACAATTCCAGTTCTGGTTGGGCCAGAAGATGTTATCTTTTCAGATGAATTAAATCACGCATCTATTATTGATGGTTGTAGATTAAGTAAAGCCAAAGTAATTGTTTATAAACATTTAAATCCTAAAGATTTGGAAGAAAAAATTAAAGAAAATTTAAGTTTTGAAAGGAAGCTTGTAATAACAGATGGGGTTTTTAGTATGGATGGGGATATTGCTCCTTTAGATGAATTGTATAAAGTATCTGAAAAATATGACTGTATGCTTATGGTAGATGATGCTCATGGAGAAGGAGTTTTGGGAGAATCAGGAAGAGGAATTGTTGATCATTTTAAACTTCATGGAAAAGTTGATGTAGAAGTAGGAACTTTGAGTAAGGCTTTTGGAGTTGTAGGAGGATTTGTTGCAGGAAAGGGTGAAGTTGTAGAAATTTTAAGACAAAAAGCTAGACCGTTTCTATTTTCTTCAGCAATGACACCTGCTGATACTCAAGCTTGTATTGAAGCAATAAAAACTTTAGAGAAATCAGATAAACCAGTTAAAAAGCTTTGGAATAATGCTAAATATTTTAAAGAAAAGATGGATAAGTTAGGTTTTGATACAGGAAATTCAAAAACTCCAATAACACCGGTAATGCTTGGGGATGCAAAGTTAGCAAATGAATTTAGTAAAAAATTATTTGAAGAAGGAGTTTTCGCAGTTGCCATAGGCTACCCCACAGTCCCTATGGGAAAAGCAAGAATAAGAGTAATGCTTTCTGCAGCACACACTAAAGCTCATTTAGATAAAGCTCTGGAAAAATTTGCAAAAGTAGGTAAAGAGTTGGGTGTTATTTTTTAATAAGTTCTTTTTACATCTCTTCAAAAATTATTCATTTTAGGTCTTTGTGAGATAATATCTAATTAAGGTTTATGGCAAAAACAAAATTTTTCAAAAGTAAAGATAAAAAAATACCTCTACCCGTATTTTTTCCTGATGCAACAAGGGGTGTAGTTAAAGCTATAGATACTTCTGATTTGGAGTCCACAAAGACGCCCGGAATTTTAGTTAATACCTATCATTTATATAGAGAGTTGGGAGATGAAGTAGTTAAAAAGTTTGGTGGAATTCAAAGATTTATGAATTGGGACGGGGCAACAATTTCTGATTCAGGGGGTTTTCAGGTAATGAGTATTGTTAAGGCAAATCCAAATAGTGGATCGGTTATTGATAAAGGCGTAATTTTTAGAGAATCAAAAAAAAGAAAAATTATTTTTACTCCAGAAAAGTCTGTTAATTTTCAAATGAATTTAAATTGTGACATGGTAATTGCCTTGGATGATTTTACAGACCCTAATTCTTCTTATGATGAGGCTAAAGATTCAGTTGAGCGAACAATTAAGTGGGCAAAAAGATCAAAAGATGAATTTTTAAAAGTATGCAGAGAGAAAAAGATAGATAAAAAAGACAGACCGTATATTTTGGGAGTTGTTCAGGGTGGAAAATATCAAGATTTAAGAAAATATTGTATAGAAAAGTTGGTTGAAATCGGATTTGATGGATTTGGCTATGGAGGTTGGCCCATTAATAAGCAAGGAAATTTTGATTATGAAACAGCAGAAACCATGGTCAAATACTCCCCAAAAAATTATTTACTCTATGGATTAGGAATTGGAAAACCCGAAGAAATTGTTAAGTGTGTCAAATTGGGTTTTGATATTTTTGATTGTGTTCTTCCAACACGGGATGCAAGACATAAAAGACTATATGTATATAATGCTGATTCGATTAATGACATTGATATAAACTCTCCCGATTTTTACTCTTTCTATGTTCCTGATAAAGAGAAGTATTATAAGGATGATTCTTCGGTAAGCAAAGCTTGTGATTGTTTGCTTTGCAGGAAATATTCAAAAGCTTACCTTGCACATCTTTTTCGTATTAAAGACTTTACTGCGTTAAGACTTGCAACAATTCATAATCTTAGGTTCTATTCAATATTGATGGAGAAATTAAGAAGAAAGTAAACAAAAGTTGACAAAGTAGTCTTTTATTGTTTATACTCGCGGCACGATGGAAGAAAGTCAGTTAAATACTGAGAATCAAGTAAATAAAGAACCTCAAGTAGAAGAGGAAACTTCAAACCCAGAAGTTGGTTTTCCTCTTTCTCAATCAAAAACTAAAAAGAAAACCAATATTTTAGTTTTTATTATTTTGGGAATAGTAATTTTAGTTGGAGGAATAATTTTTTTTGTAACAAAAGGTAATAAAGAATCAGAATTAGTTTCTCCTAGTCCAACATCTGAAGGAGTTATAATTAACACACCATCTGCAACTGAAACACCAGAGCCAGTCGATAAGGTAGATGTTTCAATTGAAGTATTAAATGGAACAGGTATTTCTGGAGAAGCAGGATACCTTCAAGGAAAATTAAGAGATTTAGGATATACAGATATAGAAGTTGGAAATGCTGATGATCAAGATCAAACAGTAACTACAGTTACTTTTAGTGCGGAGTTGGATGAAGCAAATAAAAATGAAATACAAGCTGAACTTGAAAAATTGTATGAAGATGTAACTGTAAAAACATCATCAAGCATATCTGTTGATGCAAGTATTGTTACTGGTTTAAAGAAAGGTCAAACACCCAAGCCTTCTGCAACAGCAACACCAAAAGCTACAGCTACACCAACAGCAACTGCTACAAGTACAGCTACACCAACTCCAATAGGAACTGGTACTTCTTTATAATTTTTTATAAGTTTATATTTCTTTAGGTTAAATGTTAAAATTGAATTGTTATGAACTTTGCCCAAATATTGTCTCAAAGACTAAATTTTAATATAGGAAGTTTTTCTATATCTCCTTCATATATTCAAGCTGGTGCGATATTCTTTTTACTTTTTATTTTAGTTTTATCTTTAGCGAATCTAAGAAGACATTTTTTTAAGTGGTCAGTAAAAGGATCTATTTTTGGAATATTTATGGGCTTTATACTTGCTTTAATTTTAGAAGGATTTTTAATAATAGGTGGAAAAACAGTATTAACAGAAATTGTTGGTTGGAAAAATGCTCCTAAGCCTTTGGTTAATTTATTAGATGCGGGGCGAAACAAACTTGTTGAAGTACTTGGTATTTCTGCTCCAATTCCCGAGTCATTTGCCACAAAAGAAAAAACATCCTTAGATATTCTGGATGAATTCAGAAAACTAAATGTAACTGAAGCTAACAAAGTAAAATCTGTTATCTGCAAACCCTAATTCTTCTTGATATACTTTGCCTATGCCGGATATTAAAAAAAAGATTGAAGAAATTTCTAAAGAATTTGATGAGACATATAAATCTTTAAATATTGATGACAAAAAGGCTAAATTAAAAGAATTAGAAGCAAAATCAACTGATCCTGCTTTATGGGATGATTCTCTAAAAGCAAGAGATATAATGCAGAATTTAGCAGACTTGAAAAATGAAATAGAAGAAGTAGAAGGTTTGAAAGAGAATATTTTGCTTCTTAAAATTCTAATAAACGATGGCGGAAAGGTAGAAGACTACATTGAGGAAGTTAAAAAGCTTGAGAGATTGTTAAATAAAATCACTTTTTCATCCTTTTTATCAGGGAGCTATGACTCCAAAAATGCAATTTTTTCAATTCATGCTGGTCAAGGAGGAACTGAAGCAATGGATTGGACGAATATGTTATTAAGAATGTATTTAAGATTTGCTGAAAGAAAAAATTGGCAGACAAAAGTATTAGATTCAGCATCAGGAGAAGAGGCAGGACTTAAAAGTGTTACTTTTCTTGTAGAGGGTAATTATTCATATGGATATTTAAAACACGAGGCAGGAACTCATAGGTTGGTAAGACAATCTCCTTTTAATGCAGATAAACTACGGCAAACTTCTTTTGCCTTAGTTGAGGTTTTACCTGAACTTGCGGATATTGATTTACCAGATATTAAGATAAAAGATGAAGATTTGGAATGGCAGTTTTTTAGATCATCAACTCAGGGGGGCCAAAATGTTCAAAAAGTTTCAACTGCGGTTAGGGTAACCCATAAACCAACTAAAATTGTAGTTACAGCCCAATCAGAGAGATTTCAGGAACAAAATAGAAAAATTGCTCTCAATCTTTTAAGATCCAAGCTTTGGGCCAAAAAACAGGAAGAACTTGCTAAAACAAAAAAAGATTTAAAAGGTGAATATAAACCAGCTTCTTGGGGAAACCAGATTCGTTCATATGTTCTTCATCCCTATAAGATGATTAAGGACCTAAGAACCCAAAAAGAAACTTCAAATCCTGAAAGGTTTTTAGATGGAGAGATTGATGATTTTATTGAAGCTCAAATTAGATTGCTTTGATAATATTGCCAATTTAAACTCTTAAGTGTTATAGTAAAATATATTTTATATATGCCAGACATTCAACAAAATCCAGTAAATGTCCCACAACCGCAGGCTCCTCAAATGCCAAAACCGATTGTTAAACCCGTTTTTAAAAAAGATTTAAAGAAAAATTTATTATTAATTGGGGGTATTGTATTGCTAGTTTTGGCAGGAACTCTAACAGGATGGTTTTTGTCTGGGAAAAAGTCTAATTTAGGTTCTCCTCAAGAAGGATCAATTGTAGCTCCTGGTGCAAAATCAGGTACAGAGGAAGCAGGACTTGCTGATGAAGCGACTTTTAGAGATTCAGCTGAAGGCCTTTTGGAAGAAGGAGGAGTAAATGGTGAAGGAACTCACCATTTAGTCAGAGAAGGCGGAATATCTCAAACTGTTTATTTAACTTCAACTGTTATTGATTTAGAAAGCTTTACTGGTAAGAAAGTAAAAGTTTGGGGAGAAACTATTACTGCAAAGAAGGCAGGCTGGCTCATGGATGTGGGAAAGATTAGAGTTATAGAATAATTTTCTTTAATATAGCTTTATTTTTGATCTTCTGATAACCTTAAAATGGTGGTATCTTTCAAATCTGTATCAAAATCTTTTGGTGATATTGAAGCTTTAAAAAATGCTTCATTCGAAGTTAAAAAAGGTGAATTTCTTTTTATAACAGGTCCATCCGGTGCAGGGAAAACCACAGTACTTAAGTTAATCTTAAAAGAATACTTACCAGATTCTGGAGAAATTCTTTTTAATGGAAAGGATTTATCTGAAGTTGCCTCAAAAGAATTACCTTTCTTAAGGCAAAAAATTGGTGTTGTTTTTCAAGATATGAAAGTGCTTCCCGAAAGGACAGTTAGAGAAAATGTTGAAGTAGGTCTTGCAGTTTTGGGAGTTTATGAAGATGAATGGAAAGAAAGAGTAGACCAAGTCTTAAAACTTGTAGGACTTGAAAAAAGAGCTGACCAATTTCCGTCTCAGCTTTCTGGAGGGGAACTTCAAAGAGTATCTTTAGCTAGAGCTTTGATCATTGATCCAATTATTATTTTAGCTGATGAACCAACTGGAAACTTAGATTGGGAAACGACTAAGGCAATTATGAAAATATTTGAAAAAGTTAATCAAAATGGAAAAACAGTAATTATGGCAACACATAATAAAATGATTATTGATGATTTTTCCAAAAGAAAAATCGAATTAAAAAATGGAGAAATTGTAAAAGATGGCGGTTTAAAACTATCCCCCAAAAAAATGGAAGAAAAAGAATCGGAGAAAGAAACGGAGAAAGAATCTGAAAAAGAAACAAAAGAAAATATTAATAAAGAAAATAAGAAGAAAAAAGATGAGGAAAAGAAAGAAATAAAAGATGAAGAAGCCATAAAAGAAGCAAAATTTGAAGAAAAGATGAAGGTTAAAGTAGAAGAGGTATAAAATAGAAAAAGGAAAAAATATGAATATTCATTTTAAAACTGCACTAGGATACATTAAAAGATCACCTTTTCAGGCTTTGGCTGCAATTTTTGTGCTAACTTTGACCTTTTTTGTTACGACGGTACTGGCAGTACTTGTTTATTCTTCAGGAAATATTTTAAAATATTTCGAGACTAGGCCCCAAATAATTGCATTTTTAAAAGATGGAATAACACCTGAGCAGATATCAGCTTTACAAAATAGATTAACATCCGATGAGAAAATAAAAGATGTTAGATATGTTTCAAAAGAGGAGGCTCTGTCTATTTATAAAACTGCAACTGAAGATAACCCACTTTTATCTGAACTAGTAAGTCCAACGATTTTTCCTGCTTCTTTAGAATTTTCTGTGACTAATTTAAATTTTGCACAGGAAGTTATTGATGAGGTAAAAAAAGAGGGAATTGTTGGTCAAGTTGGTTTTACTGCAAGCCTTGGGGGGGAAAAGACTTTGCAGGATGTAGTTTCAAGGCTCAAAAATATTATTTTCTATATTAGGGTTGGGGGAATTGGTTTTGTAGCAATTCTTGGAGCAAGCTCGTTTTTAACACTTTTAGTAATTATCTCTATGAGAATAAATTCAAGAAAAACAGAAGTAGAAATATTGGATTTAATTGGAGCAACCCCAGGTTTCATTAAAAGCCCAATTATTTTTGAAGCTTTGATCTATTCATTTTTTGGAGTATTTTTGGGTTGGGTTTTTGCTTATATTCTTTGGCTTTACTTGACTCCTAATATTCTTTCTTATTTTGGTGAGATACCAATACTTCCTAAAGGAATATTAAATCTTTCTATTATGTTTGGAATAATACTGGGTGCAGAATTAATTATAGGAAGCCTTCTTGCTTTTTCTGGAAGCATACTTGCTGTATCTCGCGCAAGAAAAACCAGATGAAATTTTTAAAAAAATCCTTTATAGTTATTTGCTTTTTTTCTGTTTTAAGTTTTCTTCTTTTTAGAAGTTTTTCTTTTGCTAGGAAAGTAAATGCTGATGAATATGAAGATAAAATTAAACAATTGGATGAACAAATTTCTGAGTATCAAAACCAGATTACAGTATTAAAGAATCAATCAGTTACTCTTCAAAATCAAATTGCACAATTTGATACACAAATTAAATTAACGACTTTAAAAATAGAACGTACAGAAGAAAAAATACTTTTACTTTCTGGACGAATTGATAGATTGGAAGTTTCTTTGGATGTTTTGTCTAATGCTTTTTCATCAAGGGCAGTTGAAACATATAAAATGTTTCGGTTTGATGATCCATTTATGGTTTTAATTTCTTCACCAGATTTAAAAGAAGCAATGACTCGTTTCCAATATCTCAAAAAAATTCAAGATGCTGATAGGGATTTATTGGAAAGATTACAATCAACTCAAACTTCTTATGTAATTGAAAAAACTACTCAAGAAGAATTGCAAGAGGAGTTGGAAAGTGAAAAATTAGCTTTAGACAATCAAAAAAAGGCTAAAAATTCTCTTTTGAGTCAGACAAAGAATGATGAAAAGAAATACCAAGAATTACTTGCTCAAGCACAAGCGCAAAAAAGAGCTTTTAGTAGATATGTCTCGGGTCAAGGAGGTGCTTCTTTACTTGGGAATCAAACATTTTGTGATGGTTGGGGTTGTTATTACAACCAAAGAGATTCAAGTTGGGGAAATACAATAATGGGTGTAAGTGGGTTAACGATGGCAGAATACGGTTGTTTGGTTACATCTGTTTCAATGATTGCTAGTCATTATGGGAAAAATATTAAGCCATCTGATATAGCTAATAATAGTTCAGCCTTTGTTTATCCGACTGCATATTTATCTTGGTCATTTAACGTTAATGGGATTAATGTTTCGATCACAAGTGCTTCTATAAGTAGATTAGATAGTGAATTAAGTGCTGGAAGACCAGTAATTGCTGGTTTATATAGTGGACCTGACCATTTCATTGTAATAAAAGAAAAACAGGGAGATAACTACATAATGTATGACCCTTTTTTACCTAATGGATATAACAAAAATTTGACAGAAAAGTATAGTGTTGGAAATATTTCTAGTTTAAGACTTGTAAGTTTTCCTTAGTAAGTAGTTGTTTTACCTATGTAAATCTAGCTGGTATGTTCAATTGTTGCCCAAAATTTATATTTTTTTCTCACATTTATAATAGTCTTTTGGGATTGTTGTTGAGTTTTATTCTTTTATTATTATGTTCATCAAATATTTATGCACAGGTCTTTATTAATGAAATTAATTCTTTTGAATCTTCTGGTGATTGGGTTGAACTTTATTCAAATGAGAATGTAGATGTTTCAGGTTGGATTTTAAGAGATGGTGCGACTACAAAAGTAAAAACTATACCTGAAGGAAGTATAATTGGGCCATCGAGTTCAAATTATTTAATTATTGATGCTGGTAGTAGGTTAAATGTTGATAAAGATATAGTTAAATTGTTTGAAGCTGATGATGTAACACTAGTTGACCAAATAACTTATGGGGAAGGAGGAAATATTTGTGCTTCTCAGATCGGAGAATCTGTGGGCAGATTGCCAGATGGTTCAACTTCTATTGTTAGATTTTCTTTACAAACAAAAAGTTCTGTAAATATTGATCAACAGAGTTTGTGTCCAACACCAACTCCATCACCAACTGAAAGTCCAACACCAACTCCCACAGCTACAACAACATCAAGTTTAACTCCTACACCAACAGCAAGTCTGACACCAACAAAAACTTTGACTCCAAAATCTACAAAAACACCAACACTTAAACCTACAAGTACTTCAACTACTGAATCATTAGAAGAATTTGTAGAAGGAGATATATTAGGAATCCAAAGTGAGAGTGAAAGTCCGAGTCCTACAGAAGAATCTGAAGAAAGTACTGAAAAATCAAAAGTAAGTATTTTTTCTATAGTATTTATTGTTTTAGGAATTTCATTTGTAGGTTTTTCAGGCTTTGCTTTCTTTAAACAGAAAAGGTTAAATAATAATGAAGGTGAAAAAAATAAAGAAATTATTTAGTTTGTGGATTCCTCCTATTTGTTGGTCATTTTTAATATTTTATCTTTCTTCTCGTTCTCTTCCTTCTACATCTCAAATATTTTGGAGGGATTTTATTGTTAAAAAATCGGCTCATGTAATTGAGTATGCAATATTCTCTTCAATGCTTTATAGAGCTTTTAGAAACAGTGGTATAAGTAAAAGAAATTCTGGTATTTTTGCAATTTGTTTAGCTATAATTTATGCTTCAACCGATGAATACCATCAATCTTTCACTCCAGGAAGAGAGCCTCGTGTAAGGGATGTTATATTTGATACAATTGGAGCATCTTTAGCTATTTATTTAATATGGAATTTATTACCAAAAGCGCAAGGGAAACTCAAAAACTTGGTAGAAAAGTTGCAGCTGATTTAGTTAAAAAAACTCCTACAGTAATTGCATTAACAGGAAATTTAGGTAGTGGTAAAACAACTTTTGTTCAAGGTTTTGCTAGAGGCTTGGGAATTAAGAAAAAGATTATTTCTCCTACTTTTATTCTTATGAGGACATACAAAGCAAAAAAAAGAAAAATGTTGTATCATTTAGACCTTTATAGACTTGAGAGTAATTTTAAGGAAGAAATAGAAAATTTGGGAGTAAAAGATATTTGGAAAGAGAAAAAGAATATTTTAGTTATAGAATGGGCAGAAAAGATTAAAGATATACTGCCAGAGGGTACTTCCTGGATAAAATTTGAATACTTACCAGATGACCAAAGAAAAATTATAATAGAATAGAAAGAGATGAAAAAAATATTAGTTACAGGTGGAGCAGGCTATATAGGCAGTTTTATGATAAGGCATTTAAGGGATTCTGGATATGAACCTATTGTTGTAGATAATTTTTCCTCAGGTCACTTAAAAGCAGTAGAAGGATTTAATTATAATCAGGTTGATTTACTTTACGAAAAAGATAAGTTAGATGTCATTTTTGAGAAAGAAGAAATTGCAGGGGTAATACATATGGCAAGCTATATTCAAATGGGTGAATCTTTTGTTAATCCTGCTAAATATTTTGAAAATAATTTAATAGTTGCCATAAACGTATTAAATGCAATGCAAAGATTTAATGTTAATAATTTTATATTATCTTCCACTGCTGGAGTATATGGAAACCCTGAGAGTTTACCCATAAAAGAAGATGATTCAAAAAATCCAGAGAATCCTTATGGTGAAACTAAATTAATGATTGAAAAAATGCTTCCTTGGTATGAAAAAGCATATGGAATGAAGTATATAAGTATTAGATATTTTAATGCCGCAGGAGCTAGCCTAGATGGATCGATTGGGGAAGATCATCCTGAAGAGAGTCACTTAATTCCCCTAGCTCTAAAAGCTGCCATAGAGGATAAAGAGTTTACAATTTTTGGAAATGATTATGATACCAAAGATGGAACTTGTATCAGGGATTACATTCATGTTTTGGATTTAGTGGAAAACCATACTATGGCTTTAAGTTACCTATTTAAAGGAGGAAAAAGTAACTACTTTAATGCAGGAGTTGGAAGAGGTTATTCTAATAAAGAAGTAATTACTGCAATAGAAGAGGTAACAGGTAAAAAAATGAATATTAAATATGGCCAAAGAAGAAAGGGTGATGCAAACTCTTTATTTGCATCAAATGAAAAAATTAAAAAGGTACTTGGTTGGCAACCTAAATATGATTTAAAAAAGATAATTGAAACTGCATATCTTTGGCATACTAAAAACCCCGAAGGATTTAAGGAATGAAACTCTATATCGATACCTCCCAAAGAGAAGAAGTCACTGTTTCTTTAGACGGGGAAGTATTTAAAACTAATTCGAAGAAAGAAAAATCACAAAGACTTCTCCCTTTTATTGATGAGACATTAAAAAAGAAAAAGCTTTCTTTAAAAGATTTAACTGAAATTGAAGTTAATATTGGTCCAGGATCTTTTACAGGTTTAAAAGTTGGTGTTTCAGTAGCTCAAGCTTTGGGTTGGGCTTTAAATATTCCTGTTAATGGGAAGAATATAAGAGAAGGGAAAATTATAGAAATTAATTATAAATAAAATAAATTATGAAAAAACAATACAAAAACGGTGACGGATTAGTTTCAGAGATTATATCTTCACTTAAAGATCTTAATGGCTGGGGAAGTTTGGAGATATTTGTTCAAGACCACAAAGTGACACAGATTACAAAAAGAGAAATCAATAAAACCAATCATAGTTTGAATAGTTTTGATGATAAGTAATTATTAAATTTTTTGCTGGGCGCAAACGTAGGCGAATCTCTTAAGGGGGATTCGCTTTTTTATTTGAAAATTCTAATTGATTAATAAAAGAAAGGAGGTGAAAAAAATATGAGAAAAATTGCAAGTTTAGTTGGAGTAGGAGCTTTAATCTTAGCTTCGACAGGTGCAGTCTTTGCTTATGATGTAAAAGTTATCAATAAAGGCGATGCCAGGCAAGAGATTACCACAATGGCAGCTGCTATCAGTGGTGATGTCAAGCTTTCAGTAAAAGACAATAAGCACTTCGGCAGGATCAAACTTGGTGGAGGATTAATGACAACTGGTGATGTACAAGCTTTTTCGACAACGAGAGCAATTGCCAACCAGTTTACAACCGACGTCGAAAGTTTATCGGCTAAAGTTATCAATAAGGGCGAAGCCGCCGAACAGACCTTGATAACCGATGCTAGTGCTTTTAGTGGTGATATTAAAGTCAAAGTAAAAGACAATAGGCACTTCGGCAAGATAAAAATTGGTGGAGGTGAGAAAACTACTGGTTTTGCTGGAGCTGATTCACTTACTAAGGCTTGGGCAAACATTTTTGATGTCAAAGTACATTAAAGTGTTTTAAGTGAGATTGAGTGAGGGGTAGAATCCCCTCACTCAATCTAAAGTAAAAAAGAAGGAGAAATATATATTGAGAAAATATTTTTACAGAAGTTTTATTATTTTGCTTGCCCTTTGGCAGGCGGTTTTTTCTACCGTCTATCCGGTTGTGGTTTTAGCCGAAGAAACTCTTCAAACTGGAGATGCAGCCTCGCAAGCTTCAACTCAAACCGAAGCCAATCTTTCTCAAACAAAAATAAGCTTAGATGAAGCATCGACAGTTAAAGTTGACTCTCAAGAACAAGCAACGGTTGATAGCCAGACGGCAGCAGAGGCAGCTTCAGGAGAGGTTACGGCTGAAGTTTCAAGTGAGACTCTTTCTGCCCAAACAGGCTCTGCAGATGCTGTAGCAGCAAGTGAGACTTTGACTAATACTAGTAATCTGGCTGTTTCCGGTTCGACAGAGTCAGCTAATCTTGAAGCAATGACTAATCAAACCGCCAAAATCAATTCGACTTCTTCGACAGCAACTCTTTCCGGCGCAGCCGATATTGTCAGTGACGGAACAGTAGACGTTTTAACCGGCTTTGCTTTGGCAGTTGCTGATAATGTTAATCTTACTAACCTCAATGTTGTCGGGGCTGATACGCTTTTATATTTAAATACAATAACGGGGGAAGAATCTAAAGATATCAACCTTTATACTCTTTATGAAAATTTACTTAGTCAGGATGTTTCTTTGCCGCAGGATAGTGTTATCTCTGTTTCTCAGGATGCAAATATCAATTTACAAACACAAGCAGAAGCGGGTAGCGGCAATGCTCTAGTGGAGGCAGATTTGGCCAATTTAGAAACTGGCCCGGTTGTTGCTGTTGCCAACTCTGTTAATTTAACTAATCTTAATTTAGTTGGTGAAACTTCCACAGTTTTTGTAATTAATATTCTTGGGGATTTTTTGGGAGATATTTTAATTCCGAACATAAATCAGATGCAGACTCTAACTCTACCAGGTAATTTAGAAATTATTAATAATCAGCAGGCAAATCTTGATTCTTCAAACCAGGCAAATGCAACCTCAGGAGAGGTTTTATTGGAAGGAGAGGGAACGGTAATAACTGGAGATGCAACCTCGATTGCCAATACTGCTTCTTTAACCAATTTGGTAAAAATCAGTAATGTTTGGGTTTGGTTGCTTTTAAATAATTACGGTAATTGGAGTGGATCTTTAAAAAATTGGGATGAGCCGGGATCGATAAGAACATTGGACAAAGGAACAGAAATCTTAGAAAAGGAAAAAGAGGCTAAGGAAGAATTGGGGAAAGAGGGTAGCTTGACGGTTATAACCAATCAGAAAGCGGAAATTAAAAGCCAAACTAGCGCTGATTCCAAAAGCGGAAATGCAACTCTTAAAGGAAATGGGAATATTAGATCAGGAGATGCTTTTTCTTTGGCCAATGATGTTACTTTGGCGAATTTTGTTGGAGTCGGGGGATCGGTTTTCTTAGGAATTTTAAATATCTTGGGTAATTGGTTTGGTGATCTTAATGTTGCCTATCCGGATTTACAGGTTTCACTTACCGACAATAAAGATTCAACAACGGCTGGATCTTCTCAAAAATATATTGTTTCAGTTTCCAACCAAGGGAAAGCAAAAATAAAAGGAATTGATACTGATTTTACAGTATCATCAGATGTTGTTAATTTTTCCGAAATTAATCGTCATATAGCCCAGTTGGCTCCTGGAGAAAGTTATTCCTATGAAATTGATGGAGTAATCTCATCAACAGTTTTGGTAAATACACAAATTAACGCTTCCGTCTCAGTTTCCTCTGCTGAAGAAGAATTATCGAAAGCCAACAATATTGCTTTCGATACTACTTTAATTCTATCTTCTTCTGAAAGTGAAAAAGACAAAAGAACTCCAGATTTAAAAATAGATGTTTGGAATAATGTCAATGAATTTGTTTATCCTGGAGATACGGTTTTGGCTAGGATAATTGTTGTAAATCAAAGCCCTTTTATTGCACATGATGTTAAAGTTGATGGTTCTCTTTCGAATGACTATCCTATGTCGGCAATTCCAATGGATTGGGATTTAGGAGATTTAAAGCCGGGTGAAAAAATTGAGATTGATTTTTCAATAGGATTAATAGAAGAATTGCCAGCTGGTGAATATTATATTTCTGCTCAAGCAAAAGGAAAAAGTGAAAACGGTGATGAGATTTCAACTAATTGGGTAAGTTCAAGTTTTCTAATCAAACTTAAAGATTATGCTGGTTCACTGGGCAGCGAAGTTTTGGCGGATAATTTGGAATCAGAAGAAGTATTGGGAAGTAGTAGCAATTGGTTAGTTAACAAAAGAAAATATTTACCTTATATTTTTGGGACATCCTTATTACTGCTCCTTTTTATCTACTGTTTAAGAAAAAGAATGGATGGAAAAAGATTCTTACCCATTTTAGTAAAAAAGAAAAAAGATGTCCCAAAATAAATGGAGTAGTAGAAAGATTTAACAGAAGTTTGCAGGAAGAGTTTATTGATCAAAACCTTCACCTAATCCACAATCCCAAAGAATTCTCTTTTAAACTAGCCGATTATTTATTATTCTACAATCTAGAAAGAGTTCATCAATCTCTAAACTATATGACACCCATAGACTATCTTATCCAGGAAGGAGGAATGTCGAATATGTACTGGCCCCGTACAATTACTTGACACGATTACTTAAACTGTATAATATTGACAGTATATGGAATCGTATAATCTGGGGGTGTTAACTAAAAAACTCCTTGAATCCGGAATCGGATTGACAAATTCACAAACACTTAAAGATATACTTGAGGTAAAAAACGATAGAACCTTTTACCGAATTGTGAAAGATTTTGAAAAAAATAATATTGTAAAAAACATCGAAAAAAACAAATATTGCATAATCGGGAGGGATGTTACCACTTTTGAAATCGCAAACTATCTATATCAACCATCGTATATATCACTGGAAACAGCGCTTAACTACTGGGGAATATTGTCACAATTTCCTTTTGAAATAACCAGCATCACTTCAAAAAAGAGCGTTACTAAAAATTTTGAAGACAAAACATACAGTTACAGTCATATTTCAAATAAATATTTTGGCATGTTCACCAAGAAAAACAACGTCTTGATCGCCCTACCGGAAAAAGCACTTTTCGATCAAATATATCTAACATCAAAAGGTATTAGAATGGCGCATTTTGACGAATACGATTTAAAAAATATTAATAAAAAAAGGTTTTTCGAAATATGTAAACAGTTAAACGCCGACAAAAACATTATTGCTTTGGCGAAAAAAATAAAAATCTAACATGTTGAGTCTAGATCAGGTAAAAGAACTATCAAAACAGTTGAAAATAAATGACAGTGTCATTGTCAGGGAATATTACCAATTAATTTTTTTGAAAGAATTGTATGAGGAGAAATATTCAGAGCACATATTTTTTAAAGGCGGTACTGCAATACGGTTAATCTTTCGCGGCTCCAGATTTTCCGAAGATTTGGATTTTACGGTAGAGGGTAAACCCGAAAATTTTAATATCTTTGTTGTAAAGTTTTTTAAGAAACTGGAAAAGCTGTATGATTTCAGTTTTAAAAAGAGAAAAACTATTACTGGAGAAAGATATTTGCTGACAACAAATTCAAGTACCGGCGATTATAAAATATTTATAAATCTGGATTTTTCATTCAGGGAAAAAGTCCTCACGCCCACCAGGGCAATTATTAAAACCAGCTATCCCGTAATATTTACGTCCTTTGTGAACTGTCTGTCCAAAGAAGAAATACTGGCTGAAAAAATCAGGGCGATAATGACTCGTGATAAAGGCAGAGATATTTACGATCTGTGGTTTTTGTTAAGTCAAAACATACCAATACGCAGCGGGTTGATAAGAAAAAAGCTTGAGTATTACAACCTTAAAAACTTTAATATAGGTCAGTTGGTCACCAAAATTAGTACAATAAATAAAGAAAAATTTATATTAGACGTTCGTCCCTTTGTACCTGTAAATGAAAGAGAAAAATTGGGTGAACTTTTTGATTACATTATCTCCTTTTTAAAACAAGCATTGGAATAACCGTCTACAGGGAAGCTTTTTTTGTTTTGATTAGTTTAACAATCAGGATAATCACTACCAATACCAACAACCCGATAATGGCCATGGCCAGAGGTGATAATAGAACTTTCTTTTGTTGAACGGTTACATTTAGGTTAAACTCCTTTACGTCTCCTTTTAAGTTTACCGTTTGTTCTCCTTACCGAAAGTAATGAAGTTAATACTGGTACGATTATCGGAGCACCCGGAGTTCCTGCAGGCGCTCCTGCAGAAGGTTTTGCACCGGAAGTTCTTGGAGAAGAAACCACTGTCGGTGAAACATCTCCCTCTCAAGAACCAGTCAAAGAAGTTATCAACAACATTCTTGGTGCTGCCACCAAAAAAGAAAATCGAAATTTTGTTGTCATCGGTATCGGACTTCTTATTCTTGCTATAGTTGGATATATCATCTACAGGAAAAAAATCTCAAATCTTAAATCCTAAATCTCAGATAAATAAGAGTTCACTTCATTCTATTAAATTATTGATTCTTAATTTGTGAAAGGTTAAGATTGATTGTAATGAAAATTGCCCACAAATTAGCTCATCTTATTTTTCCTAGAGAATCAAACAATCAAAAAGCAAAGCTATTGCATTCTTCTTCTTTGACTGTTTTTATTTTCTTTTTGGTTATATATCAACTTGTCTTAAATTTTCTTCCCAAGTTTAGACCTGATATCTTAGGGTTTGCAGCCAATATTCCACCCAATGAGGTAATAAGACTTACTAACGAAAAAAGAGCACAAGCAGGACTTTCCACTTTAATTGAAAATGGAACACTATCCCAAGCTGCTCAAGCAAAAGCTGCTGATATGCTAAATAGGGATTATTGGAGTCATATTGCACCAGATGGGACACAACCTTGGACTTTTTTCACAAATGCAGGTTATAAATATCGCTACGCTGGGGAAAATTTAGCAAGGGATTTTTCATCCGCTCCCGCTGCAGTTGAAGCATGGATGGCATCTGCCTCTCATAAAGAGAATATTATGTCTGCCAAATATAAAGAAATTGGGATTGCTGTTATTGAAGGGGACTTGGCGGGAGTTGATACAACAATAATTGTTCAGTTTTTTGGAACTAAGTATGCAGATTCTCTTCCTGCAGTTCCTATAGCTGAAGCAAAATCTATATCAACAACTAAACCTGCTGCAACTATAGCTCCAAAGTCTACAATTCAAGCTACGCCTTTGGGATATCCAAGCTCATCTCCTGCATCGTTTGTAGCTATGAATGAAGGAGAGGAGCCACCAAGAGCTCTTAAGAGTAAGATTACGATTTCTCCTTTTGGTACAACAAAAAGTGTTTCTTTAGTAATTATTGGGGTACTCCTATTTATAATGGTTATAGATTTTGTTGAATCAAATAGAAAACAATTAGCAAGAGTTAGTAGTAGAAGTTTTAGTCATGTTGCATTTTTCGGAATGATTTTTGCAATTGCCTTGATTTTAAAAGCGGGACAGATTATCTAATATGAAAAGTTTTATTAAAAATATACCATACTACACTCCTTTAATTGGAATATTTGTTGCTGGAGCTTTGGGTTTTGCTTTATTTTCCTATGATAGAATTTTTCAAGTTGCCATAGCTATCGCTGTTGCTCTTTCCTATGTTATTTGGGGAATAATTCACCATAGTTTGGAAAAAGATTTATATTGGGAAGTAGTTGTTGAATATTTAGTAGTAGCTTCCTTGGGGTTAGTGATACTTTTTTCTCTAATTTTTAGAGCTTAAGACCCTTTAAAAAGCTTTTAAAATTAGGACCAATGTCTTCTCTTTTTAGGGCATACCTTACTTGGGTTTTCATATATCTTAATGGATCCCCTGTTGTCATCCATTCACCTTCAATTTTAGCCGCAAATACAGGGTTTTTCTTAGCATATTCTATTATGGAATCAATAATCCAAAGTTCATTATCTTTTCCTAGTTCATTATTTTTATATTTTTCATTTGTAATATTTATAATTTCTTTATTTAATACAAATCTACCGAACTGGGCTAAGTAAGGAGGTTTTACTTCTTCGGACTTAGGTTTTTCAACTGCACTTTCAACTCTATCTTCTGTTCCTTCTTTAATATTGTAAATTCCGTACCTGCTTACTTCCTCTTTTTGAATTTCTTGAACAGCAACTGTGACTGCTTTATTCTTTTTATTAGAGTAATCAATAAGTTGTTTTGCACAAGGAGTTTTGGAAAGAACAAGATCATCTCCAAACATATAGACGAATCTTTCATTTTTACCTATAAGATCTTTGACTGAGATAAGAGGAGTGCCGTTGCCATAAGGAAGATGTTTATGTTGTCTGACATATATAAAATTTGCCATTCTTGAGATTTTTTTTATTTCCTCAAGTTTTTCAGTTTTCCCATTTTTTTCTAGAAGGTGCTCTAGTTCGAAATTGCTATCAAAATGGTTTTCCATTGTAGATTGGCCCATTCTGGTGACTAAAATTACGTCTTCTATTCCACTTGCAACAGCTTCCTCAACTAAATATTGGATAATTGGTTTATCAATAATTGGAAGCATTTCTTTTGGTTGGTTTTTAGTCGCTGGAAGAAATCTGGTTCCAAAACCCGCTGCAGCAATAACTACTTTTCTTATCTTTCCGTTGCCATTTCCATTCATAGGCTTATAAGAAGAAATTATATCAGAATGTACTAATTAGCACAAAAATTGTTGTAATTTATGCCTAAAGGTTATAATATAGCCTATTATGATTAATAAAAATAAAAACTTTATAAGTCCAAGTAAGGGGGAGGTTACTATTCCTGAGATGATTAAGCTTATCTCTGCTTTTGTTGAGGAAGAATCCGGAAGCTTTTATAGGCTTGTAATCGGGACCGACTCTCAAACAAAAAGATTAAATGGGCAGCCTGAAACAGACTATGTCTCTGCGGTTGTAGTTCACAGGCGAGGTAAAGGGGCAAAGTATTATTGGAGGAAGACAATAATTAATAAAATACCTGTTTTAAGAGATAAAATTTATACAGAAACACAAATGTCTCTAGATTTAGCTCAAGAGATAGTTCCCCTTATAAGAGAATGTGTCAAGCCTTCAAGGTATGACTTGGAAATTCACATTGATGTGGGTTCTTTAGGCCCCACTAGAGAGATGATTAGAGAGGTAGTAGGAATGGTAAATGGAAATGGATATACTGCAAAAACCAAACCTGAAAGTTGGGGAGCATCGTCGGTTGCTGATAAGCATACTTAATTTTTTTTAAGTTTGTATTTAATAATTGATTTTGTATAATTAGATTTATCTTAATATGAAGGGAATAATACCTACAGGTGGAAGAGGGACAAGAATGCAGCCCATGTCTCTTTATACCAATAAACACTTTATTCCTATTGGGAATAAACCTCTTATTTACTATCCGGTAGAAGCTCTTGCTGGTGCTGGAATTAAAGAAATTGCAATTACTTATAATCCCGGTGGACTAGATCTTGCAAAAAGTCATTTGGGGGATGGTAGTAAGTGGGGAGTTAAATTTACCTATATAGAACAAAAAGAGCCAAAAGGAGTAGCTGACATTATTAAGGTCTGCGAAGATTTTGTTAATGGAGATAGTTTTGTTTTTCATCTGGGAGATAATATTTTTACTGAAGGAATTAAAGAGGCGGTTGAGCATTTTAAGAAAGAAAAACCAAATGGCATGGTTTTGATGGTAAAGCATCCCGAAAATTGGAGATTAGGGGTCCCCTATTTTGATAAAAATAAAAGACTTGTCAAATATGTTGAAAAACCAAAAAATCCACCTCATGACTTTGCTATTCCAGGACTTTATTTTGCAGATTCTAATATTTTTAAATCCTTTAAAGGAAAGGACAAAATTCAACCTTCAAAAAGAGGAGAATATGAAATTAGTTCTCCTTTTCAGTGGATGATTGATCATCAATATAGAGTTGATGTCTTTGAATATAAAGATAAATGGCTTGATCCCGGAAAATTTGATGATTGGATAGATGCTAATGAATATTTATTGGATAAATTTATTATTCCTAAAATAGAAAGTAAAGTTGATAGTACAGTTAAAATAAAAAATAGGGTTTACATTGGAAAGAACTGTTCTATCAGTAATTCTGAGATAAGAGGACCTGTATCAATTTTAGATAACGTTACAATAACTGATGCTTATATTGGTCCTTATACTTCAATTGGAAAAGGTTGTGTAATTCAAGAAGCAAAGGTAGAAAATTGTGTTTTGATGGATGATGTGACCATCTCTCATGTAGGGCAACAAATTGACAATAGTTTAATTGGTACCAGTTCAGAGATTACTGGTAATGGTGAAAAAAAGAACTGCTATGAATTCTTTATTGGAGAAAAGGCATCAATAAAATTATGAAATTATTAGTAACTGGAGGAGCGGGGTTCATTGGCTCCAACTTCATTAGATATTGGTTAGAAAGATATCCTAACGATCAGATTACCAATTTAGATAAACTTACTTATGCTGGTCATCTTTCTTCAACTAAGGATTTTGAAAAAAATATAAACTACAAATTTGTACAGGGAGATATTTGTGATTCAGAAGTTGTTAACTCGCTAATCAAAGATACAGACATTGTTGTTAATTTTGCGGCTGAAAGTCATGTAGATAGATCAATCGTAGGTCCTAAAGATTTTTTAAATACAAATGTAATAGGTACACAAGTTCTTTTAGATGCTTCTCTAAAACATAATATAAAAAGATTCCATCACATTTCAACCGATGAAGTTTTTGGTGCCTTAAATCTGGAGTCAAAAGATAAATTTAACGAAAACACTGTCTATAATCCCAGAAGTCCTTATTCAGCATCAAAAGCCGCATCTGATCATATAGTAAGGGCTTATTTTCATACCTATGGACTGCCAGTTACTATCAGTAACTGTGCTAATAATTATGGTCCCTATCAAGATCCTGAAAAGTTTTTTGCAAGATCAATTACTAATTTGATTGAAGGAAAAGAAGTATTTATTTATGGTGATGGGAAATATGTACGAGATTGGCTTTATGTTGAAGATCATTGTAGTGCCATTGATTTAATAATAAATAAAGGAAAAATAGGTGAAACATATATGGTTGGAGGGTTAACTGAAGATATTTCAAATGAGGAGATTGCAAAATTAATGGTTTCTTATTTTAAAAAAGATGAGTCTTATCTTAAGTATGGAAAAGATAGATTGGGTCATGACAGGAGATATGCTGTCGACTGGAGTAAAATTAAAAGTGAATTAGGTTGGGAACCTAAACATGATTTTCAAAGTTGGCTTACCAAAACTATTGAATGGTATAAAGAAAATGAATGGTGGTGGAAACCTTTGAAAGATCAGGCTGAAGAGCTTTATAAAAAAACAGGACAAGTATAAAAAATGGATAATTACATCAAAGAAACTAATATAAAAGGTCTTTTTGTAATAGAAAGACCGATATTTACAGATGAAAGAGGATTTTTTAGAGAAATTTTTAGATTAAAAGACTTAGAAGAGACAATTGGATTTAAATTTAATATAGTCCAAAGTAATCATGCCAACTCTAAGCCCAATGTAATTAGAGCTCTTCATGCAGAAAACTGGAATAAATTGGTTTATCCAATAAATGGAAAGATGTTTGCTGCAGTAGTTGATATAAGGCCTGAATCAGAGACTTTTGCAAAGGTTGAAACATTTAATTTTGATAGTAATTTTAGAAAGGCTTTATTTATTCCCAAAGGACTTGCAAATTCAATTTGTGTTAATGGAGAAGATTCAGTTGATTATATTTATTATGTTGATTCTTATTATGATGGAAGTGATACCGAAGCAATCGCTTGGAATGATCCTAATTTAAATATTAATTGGCCGGTAAAGACTCCAATAATATCAGAAAGAGATAAAAATAATCCTACTTTAAAAGAAGCTTTCCCTGAAAAATTTAAATAATGAGAATTCTTGTTACAGGTGCAACCGGTTTAGTCGGTTCAAGGTTTGTTGAACTTTTGTCTAGTAAGTACGAATTTATTACTCCTTCATATCCTGAATTTGATTTAACAAATAAAGAAAGTGTAGAGAAAGTGTTTAGTACTTATACACCAGATGTAGTGGTTCATTTAGCTGCTTACACTAATGTTAGTCAGGCAGAAAATCAAAGAGATAAAAAAGATGAGGATTGTTGGAAGATCAATGTTGAAGGAACAAGAAATTTAGTTTCTTTTATTAATCCAAAAAAAACTCATTTAATTCATATATCAACAGATTATGTTTTTCCAGGATCAAAAGAAAATCCAGGTCCTTATTCTGAGGATACTATACCTGAAAGTGATTCTAACAAAGTTAGTTGGTATGGATTTTCAAAGGCAGAGGCTGAAAGGGAAGTAAATAAAGTATTGGGAGAAGATAGAACAATTTTAAGAATAATTTATCCTGTCAGGGCTAAATATGATCTAAAGCTAGATTATTTAAGAAAACCTCTTTTTCTGTTTGATCAAGGGAAGCTTTATCCAATGTTTACAGATCAACAAGTCAATATTAGTTTTATCGATGAAGTTACCTATGCATTAGAAAAAATATTTAGGAATAAACTATATGGGAATTATCATTGTTGTAGCAGTGATACATCAACTCCATTTGATTTAATTACTTATTTAATCGAAAAGGCCAGAGGAGTTAAAAATGCTGTAAAACCTACGACTTTAGATGAATTTATTAAAAATACGAATAGTTCTAAGGTTAGGTATCCAAAATTCGGAGGTCTTAAGACTGAAAAAACTCAAGAAACCTTAGGGATTAAATTTAGTAGCTCAAGGGAAATTGTTGATAAATTAGTTAAACAGGGAATTTCTTAATTTTCTGAATTTATTTTTATTGTTTTTTCTTTTGATTTTTGTTCTCTCCAATCGCTAATTTCTTTGTGATTTCCGGAAAGTAGCACTTTAGGTACTTTTAAGCCTTTAAATTCTTCTGGTCTTGTGTATTGTGGATATTCTAGTTTATTTTCTTCAGAAAAAGATTCAAATTTTGTAGCATCTTCTTTTTCTAATACTTTTGGAATTAGTCTTACGATACTATCAACTATTATCATGGTTGGAATTTCTCCACCTGTAAGAATAAAATTTCCAATTGAAATCTCTTCATCAACAAACTCGGTTATCCTTTCATCGTACCCTTCGTAATGTCCTGCGATAAATATTAAGTGTTTGGATTGGCTTAATTTTAGAGCATTCTCTTGATTGAAAGTTTTTCCTCTTGGTGTAAGAAGTATTACTCTTGAATCTTTGGTTTTAACCCTTTTTAGTACTTTATAAATTGGTTCAACCATTAAAATCATTCCAATACCACCACCATAAGGTCTATCGTCAACTGTTCTTCTTTCTCCGAAACCATATTCTCTTAAATCATGAATATTAATTTCTACAAGTTTTTTATCTTGGGCTCTTTTAACAATTGATTCGTCAAAAGGGCCTTTAAACATACTGGGAAAAAGTGTGATTATGTCAATTTTTAGCATCTCTAGTGTATTATAACTTTATTGTTATATAATTTCTAAGATGTATCAAATAGGAAAGTTTAAAGAATTTAAAGAAATTGTTCATGGTTTTTCAACAAAAGCTGATGGAAATATGTCTTTTTTATATGGATCTAAGAAAACTGTTTTACAAAATAGGTTAAAGTTTTTAGAAACACTAAAAATAGATTCAAATAATTGTGTCGTTTTAACGGTTTTACACGGAAAGAAAATAAAAAATGTTTTATCAAAAGATATACCCTGCGGATTTTATAATTTTGATAGTTCGATAAAGGCAGATGGACTCATTACTAATAAAAATAATGTTTTTTTGTTCTTACTAATTGCAGATTGTTTACCGATAATTCTCTATGATAAAAAAAGAAAAGTTATTTCTTTAGTCCATGCAGGTTGGAAAAATATTGACAAAAATATAACATCTTTAGCTGTTAAAAAAATGAAAAATATATACTCTTCTAATCCAGAAGATATTTTAATATTTATTGGTCCATCAATTCGTAGAAAAAGTTATATATTTAAGAGTGTAAATCAGGAAGGAAGTTTAAGATGGAAACCTTTTATTAAAAAATTTTCTCCCAATAGTTATTCAGTAGATTTGGTTGGTTTTGTAAAAAAACAATTAATTGATTCGGGTATATCAACTAATAATATTTTTGTAAGCGTTATTGATACAGCAAAATCTAAAAATTATTATTCTTTTTATCAAGACAAAAAGAATTTTAAAAGACAGGGAAGATTTGCTTGTATAGTGGGTTTAAGAAGTTAACTTTTTTAATTCTAGCTTGAATATAGAAAAAGAATTAAAATTATGGAAGATATTAAAAATATGGATAAAATAGTTGTAATAATGCCTTCGTATAATGAGGCTACCAATATAAGTCTCATGATTGAAGAATTAGTAGGAGTAGAATTTCCGAAAATTACAAAAGCTAAAATGCTTCTTTTAGTTGTTGATGATAAGTCTCCTGATGGGACTGGGGATATTGTTAAAGACTATATGAAAAAATACAGAGATGTATATCTTTTAGTTGGGGATAAAAAAGGATTGGGAATAGCATATGTTAGAGGAATGAGATATGCAATGAAGATGCTTGGAGCTGATGCAGTAATCGAAATGGATGCAGATTTTCAACATGATCCCAAATATGTAAAGAGATTAGTTGATGCATATTTAAATGGAGCTGATTATGTAATTGGGTCAAGATACATAAAAGGTGGTTCAATTCCAAAGTCCTGGGCTTGGTATAGAAAAGCGATGAGTTATTTTGGTAATTTATTTGCTAGAGTAATGCTTTTTAAATTTAATCTTCATGACATGACTACAGGTTTCAGGTTGACCAGAGTAAAAGGAGTTTTGGAGAAAATTAACTTGGAATCAATAAGAGAACTTCATAGGTTTGCGCATAAAATAGACCTTTTTTATCAAACAACAAAATTAACGAAGAATGTGGTAGAAGTTCCAATCCATTTTAAGCAAAGAACAAAGGATAATTCCAAATTTTCTTTTAAAGAAATGGTTGCATCATATACTTTAGTAATAAAAATCAGATTAGAGGAAAGTAAAAGACTTATAAGATTTGGAATAGTTGGAGGGACTGGATTTATTATTAATTATGCTTTTATAAGAATTTTTAGACACCTTAGTTTTTCGGAGACTTTCTCATGGCTTTTTGCAACTGAGCTTGCCATTATTAATAATTTTATTTTTAATAATCTTTGGACTTTTAGTGAGAAAAAAATTAATGGAATTAAAGATACTTTGGTTAAGTTTATTCAATTCAATGCAACTTCTGCTGGAGCTTTAGTAATTCAAAGCATATTAGGTCCTTTAGGAGTTAGAATGTTTGGTGAAAAATACACAGTATTTGTTCTCGGCTTTGTAGTTGCCTTTGTAGTTCTTCCATATAATTACCTGATGTATAACTTAGTTATTTGGAAGACTTGGAAATTACCCTTTGGCAAAAAGCAAAAGTAAGAGACTCTTCTTTTAATAATGAATAATTCATCTTTTAAATTTTCACCAGTTAATAAAAAGATCTCAAATAAAGAAAGAGAAAGATTATTTAATGAGTTTGTAGTATCTGAGTACCTTAAATATGGATCCGTTGACGAAGTATTTTCAAAAAATAATTATGAACTGCCTATTTCATATCCTCAAGTTCATAGAATTCTCAATAAGTGGGGAATTGTAAAATCGGTAGGACCAAATAGTAAACTTTCTGAGGCAATTTGTTTTATGGTTCTTTTATCTGATAAAAAAATTCCTTTAGAAAAACTATATAAATCTCTTCCTTCAAGTTTTAAGTCTTCTATGAGTACGATGCATAGAATTCTTCATAATATTAAAGAAGGACTTATAAGAAGATATGGTACAGCTTTGGTAATTACTGCAGGAAAGAATTCAAAAAAGGTTTTAGTTGCAGAAGATATTTCAACACCAAGGTTGGAACTTGGTAAGCCATTTGGATCAATATCTCTTCCGATGAGTTATTCAAAAAAAAGTGAAGATCCTAAAAAATCAATCTTGAGAATTTTGCAACAAGAAGTATTTACAAAAGATGCAAGAGATAAAACCCTAAAAGAAGACTTGATACCTAAAAATATTAATCCCTTTATGTTTTTAGATATTGTTGATGTAAGAGTTAATGTTTATCATCTTTCTTTTGATGAAAAATACTTAGATGCGAAAAACTTTTCAAGTTACAAATTAAAAAATTATAAATTTATTGATTTGGATGATTTATCTTCAAAAAATAATAAATTTAGAATGGGTTTATCGAAAATTGGTCTTGGGTACCAGAAATATCTAAATAGATCAAAAACAATTGTTGAATATAAACCGATATTAATAAAATCAGATATTAATCTTGAACTTTCTCAGCTTGCACTAGAGTATTTAAAATAATGTTTTTATTGCTTTCATAAATTGTTCCACTTTTCTTCCTTAAGTTTAATAAATCTTCTATACTGCACCCGCTGCAAAGATCTTTAGGTGGAAAAGTAGGTTTATGACACACTAAGCAACGATTTCCAACTAATCCATACTTTATTTTTTATAGTCTCCAATTTTTTGGAACTTCCATAAAAATATTCTAATTGTTAGAAAGCTTCCAAACACTCTCAGAATTATAAGAAGGGAGCCCAGTTGCCTATTGGCATTATGTTTTGTGATATATAGGCAAGAGAAAAAAGATA
>Ga0180007_10000674_pt1 | contig 54093 bp, 53 predicted proteins | sample MM_PC_MetaG_FD_121122 | JGI IMG/M metagenome (GOLD analysis project Ga0180007, IMG submission 121122) | Groundwater microbial communities from the Aspo Hard Rock Laboratory (HRL) deep subsurface site, Sweden - MM_PC_MetaG | ecosystem: Environmental > Aquatic > Deep subsurface > Groundwater...
CACCGGCAGATTTGACTCTGTCTACATAGGTAAACAAGGCACCGGTGGTGTTACCTTCTTTAATGGTACCATCGTCAACTCAACCACCAACGACGGCGTAGACAACCCCGTCACGTTTGGTGATAACGTTCGAATCGACGGTGAGATCTGGCGCGGTGAACAATCAGGACCGTTTGCTGGTGCAGATGCTAAAGATATGCCGGTCAAAGTGAATGATGACTTGAAGGTATATGGTAATACAACTATTGATGGTGCACTCTCTAACCCAACGGTAGATGGCAAAGCTGATACATCCTATGTTGACTCAGGACTAGCCGAGAAAGCGAATAATTCAGATCTGGGGAATTACGTGAATAAAAGCAATCCAAGCTGGGATACACAAAAGGGGTATGTGTCTATTCCTGGCAATGCGATAGTATCACGAGATTATATTAACGATTATGTGAAGTACGAAGGAGGCTTATTTAACCCTGAAGCCAATGCTTTCTATGAAGCTCCTGTAGAGCTGCCGCATGGTGCTAAAATAACCAATTTTTGGGTGTATGGTCTTGATAATAATGCAACAGTCGGGAATCAAATTGAAGTTACTGTTGGAAAAGTAGTTGATCCAACTGATCCCTCCTCCTCTGTGCTTGTTGGTACCGCGACTTCAACAGATTCTGCAACTTTTCAAACATGGACACCACCTGCGATTACCCAGACAGTGGTAGATAATACTCAAAATTATTGTTTGCTTCTGGTTGATGTGCAGGGGACTGATAGTACTTCAATGGGTATTGCACGAATAACGATTGAATATGAATTCACAAGCCCGTATTAAGGTTTTCTAGGAACGCTATATTACAAAATCTCGCATTAGCGAGAACTAACAAAAAAAGTCTATGAAGAGAAAAGCAATTTTCTCTGTCGTGCTTACCTCTCTCATCGCAACACTCTTTGTTGCCGGAGCAGTGTACGCAGCTTCAGAGATCAATATCACTGAGAAACTCGGTGGTAAAGACGGTGACTTCTTTAATGTTGATGGAACCATGATGATGGATTCAGTCAAGATTGGTCGCCAAGGAGAAGGTGGAGTTACCTTCTTTAACGGTACTATTGTCAATATCACCACAAATGATGGTGTTGATAACCCGGTAGCGTTTGGTGATAATGTGAGAATTGACGGACGGATTTGGCGCGGTGCAACGTCTGGGCCGGAAGCAGCAGATGCAGAAAATCCAATGCCTGTTATTGTAAACGATGATTTACAAGTCAAAGGGAAAACCACGCTAGAAGGTGATGTAAGCTTTACCAGTGGAAAGACTGTTGATTTTACAGGTGCAACAGTAAATGGTCTTACCACAGGAACCGCTGAATACACTTCATATATGCGTGTTCCTGGTAGTGCTTTTAAAGCAGAAGACTCAGCTATCGTTGGCTATTCCTATACAGGAGGTGCTCTGGACGCAAACTCAGATGCAACATCGGTAACAACATATGCGGCGCCAGTGAATCTTCCAAATGGTGCAAAGATTACTGAACTCTCCATGAGAGCAAATGATCTTGATGCGGCAACGAGCGTAAAGGCGTGGCTCAACAAAATTGACAGCAACTATACAAGTAGTACTGTTGCAACACTTGAGACAGGTGCATCCTTCTCTGGTGGTGACACGACGGTGAGCACAACCATGGATCATACGGTTGTAAATGAATCATCAAGTTATTATGTTAGAGGTGAGTTTGAGAAAGATGACAATAAGATCTATGATCTTAGGGTAAAATATACGGTTTCAAATCCGTACTAACGTTTTTTTAAAGGCAGTCTTTTGTAAGGCTGCCTTTTTTTGTTTTTCTGTAACAGTTGATTAAAAGGGGGCATTTTTTATTGTATTTTTCTCAACAAAAACAGTAATGTATGGTATACTCACCTGTGGTGAACGTATGCACTGTGCATACAATTTTGAAGCTACATAAAATACAATCTTGGGTTTTTTATCCATATTAAAAAACAAAAGAAGTCCTGATTTTGCACTTGCTCTTGATATTGGGACACATCTTATTAAAGCACTAATATTCCGTGTTGAAGACGGTAAAGGTGTTGTTATTGGTGTTGGGAAAGAAGTGCAAGCGCTTGGTGATATGCAGTCCGGTGCGGTGAGTGATATTGAGGGTGTTGTAAGATCGTGTGAAAAGGCGATTGCCAAGGCTGTTGAAATGTGTGGAGAACAGCCCGATCAGGTTGTTTTAGGTATCGCGGGAGAGTTGGTTAAAGGAAGCACAACGACAGTAAATTACGAGCGAGTGAAACCAAAATCAAAAATCGATCTTCCTGAACTAAAGAATATTATTCAAAAAGTACAATGGAAGGCGTTTGATCAGGTAAGGAAACAGCTATCTTGGGAGACAGGTCATTCTGAGATTGATGTTAGATTGATTAATGCGGCAATAGTCGATGTACGTATTGATGGGTATCGTGTCACCAATCCTTTAGGATTTCAGGGGAAAGACGTTTCAATATCAATATTTAACGCATATGCGCCACTGGTTCATCTTGGCGCGCTTGAGACAATTGCGTCAGAGCTTGGCCTTGATATTCTTTCAATCACTGCGGAGCCTTACGCTGTTGCTCGGTGTATGGGTGTAGAAGATTCTCTTGAATTCAATGCTATTTTTATTGATGTGGGTGGTGGTACGACTGATATTGCGGTTGTCAGGAACGGGGGATTGGAGGGAACAAAAATGTATGGACTTGGCGGTCGTGCTTTTACTAAGCGACTTTCAGATATGCTTTCAGTCAGTTTTGAGGAAGCTGAGCGAATAAAAATTAAATATGCATATGGAAAATTGCCGGCAGAGATGATGCATCGTATTAAAGATAGTTTTGAGTCGGATTGCAGTGTCTGGGTTTCTGGTGTTGAGCTTGCGCTTGAAGAATTTTCACAGGACGACTTGCTTCCATCTCGTATTCTTCTTTGTGGTGGGGGAAGTGCACTTCCCGGAATCAAGACCTCACTTCTTTCAACCGGGTGGGCAAAAGATTTAGCATTTGCAAAAAAACCAAAGGTACACTTCATTCAACCGGAAAATGTAACCAATATTGTTGATGAATCAGGCAAGCTCACCACACAGCAAGATGTAACTCCCATGGCTCTTGCAAACCTTGCACTTGAGCTTGCGGGTGGAGAAGATATTTTGCATGGAACACTGAGGCGAGCCGTTAAACTAATGCAGTATTAATATGAAAGTCCTCTATTTAGACATAGACGAGGAAATAACTGCGGTTATTGATAAGATTCGCAAAACTAAGGAGCATGCGATTGTTTTAGTGATCCCTAAAAGATCAATGTTAACACAAAGCACGGTAACTCTTAAGCTTTTAAAAAGACAGGTTGATGCGGTTGGTAAGAGAATTGTCGTTGTAGTCAGTGATGATGTTGCGTTCAACCTTTCAAAACGTGCGGGACTTGATGTAAGAAAAGAGGTACCTTCATCAATGGAGAGTACACTTTTAGACCAAGAGGAGAAACCGGTTGGGCAGGAACCTGAAAACCAACAGGACGAGAAGAAGGAAGTATTACCTACCGCAAAGACGATACCGATAGTCGCAGCGACTGTTCCCGGGGAGAAACACCTGCTTAAAGTTACTGATTATCTTTCAGGAAAATCAAAGGAAATTGAGCCTAGACTTTCAGTACCGAAAGAAAAAGACGTTCCCAAAGAAGAATCAATCTCCGAGAAGGAAAAAAGTAAAGAAACGGTGCGTACGATTTTAGAGACTGCAAAAAAAGAAAGCGAAGAAAAGAAGCCAAAAAGGAAAGCTGTTCGAGGCTCTGTCCTCGACTCCGAGGCCGCTCAGACTCGAGGAGAGGAGCCCTCCTCTCGAGGTCTGAGCTCAGGGCCTATGTCCGACTCTCGAAGAGAAAAGAAGAACAAGAAGCAAAGGAAAGCTCGTTCAAAAAATGTATTCTTACCACGAATCAGCGTTACGTTTTTTGTTGTCTTTTTCCTTATAAGTTTTGGACTTGCTGGTCTTATTTTCTTTATTCTTCTTCCTAAAGCAGTGATTTCTATTCAGCCGGAGACAGAGCAATTTATTTCCCAAGTCGATGTTTTAGTGCGTGAAGCGGCGGACGAGGTCGATCAAGCAAATAATCAGTTGCCCGGAGAGCTTCTTTATGTAGAAAAAACAAGCGATAAGAAGCACTTTGAGGCGTACGGGGAGCAAGACATTAGCACTAAGGCACGGGGAGAAGTGGTCATTAATAATACCTTTTCTTCATCTCCGCAGCCACTTGTTGCGCAGACGCGTTTCCAGGCACCAAATGGATCTATCTACCGTGTACTCAATGACGTAAACGTACCGGGTGCGACAGTACAAGATGGAGAGACAATACCGGGGAGACTTCAAGTTGTATTAGAGGCCGATCAACCAGGAACCGAGTACAACATTGAGAGCGCAAAGCTTATTATTCCTGGACTCACCGGTGCAAAACAAGCAGCGATATATGCAGAGACGTTAAGTCCTATAGCTGGTGGGGAAAAACAGGTGAAGAGAATCATTAGCGAGGAGGACATGCAAAATGCAAGCAATGAGCTTTTGACTCAAGTTGAAAAAAAGGCCATCGACGAACTTGTCTCACGTATTCCAAAGGATCAGTACTTCTTCAAAGATGCAATCAAGACCGAGATAATAGAACGTGTAGCAAGTAATGAAGTTGGTGAGGAAGTGACCGAATATGATTTACAGATAACGGTGCGTGTGTCTACTATGACGTTTAATCAACAAGACATGGAGGAAATTGTAGCATATGAAGTTGAAAAGGCTCTTACCGATGGAAAGAAAGTTCTTCAGGCAGGAATCGATGAGGGTGTAACGGCCTCGCTCCAGAACTTTGATTTTAACGACAAATCTATGGGTATTGTGCTCAAGATAGAAAAAACATTTTACTATACTTTTGATGAGACGTACGTTCGAGAAGAATTGAAGGGCAAAAGCAAAGAAGAGATAAAAACTTTTTTAGCGGAAAATCCCCATATTCTCTCCTCAGAAGTCACCTTTTGGCCTTTTTGGGTCAAAAAGGCACCCAAGCTAGACAAGAAAATTGAATTAGAGCTTGACATCGCTCAGTAAATTGGTATCATTTTTATGTTATACACTCTTTGTCCCTTGACGCTCCCGTAAATTAGCGGTAGCATACGGGTGAGGTGTATGATATCACCTGCTATTTTGTGGCAGGGATTATTTAATTCTATGTAAGTTGTAGCAATAGAGGTTCAATGCGAAACAAAAACAAGCATTCGGGTAGCAATTCAGGAAAAAAGAAGGATGTTGTTCAGGTAAGTGGTACAGTCCTTGAGATGCTTCCCAATGCGACGTTTAAGGTTGAACTAGAAAATGGTCATACAATTATGGCAAAAGTGTCAGGGAAGATGCAGATGAACTATATTCGTGTACTCCCGGGCGATCCAGTAGACGTAGAACTCAGTCCCTATGATCTAACAAAGGGACGAATTGTAAAGAGAAACTAGCATGAAGGTAAGAGCCTCAGTTAAAAGAATTTGTGATCAGTGTAAAATAGTTAAGCGCCAAAGGTGCTTGTTTGTCATTTGTTCAAATCCTCGTCATAAGCAAAGACAGGGATAATAATATAAGTATTTATGGCACGTATTGCTGGAGTAAACATTCCGTCAGAAAAAAGAATTGAGGTAGCTCTTACCTATATTTATGGTATTGGTCTTGTGCGAGCAAAAAAGCTCATCAAAGATGCTTCACTCGATCCAAATATGAGGGCGCGTGAATTGAGTGATGCTGATATCAATAAGCTTAGAAGCATTATAGAAAAGAGCTACAAGATAGAAGGAGATTTAAGACAGCAAAAGCTTTTAAATATTAAGAGACTGAGAGAAATTGGTTCGTATAGAGGCCTCAGACATGCAAAAAATTTGCCTGTACGGGGACAGCGAACAAAGACTAATTCCAGAACCGTTCGGGGAAATATTAGACGGACAGCAGGAAGCGGAAGAAAACCAGCAGCTCAAAAGACTTAAGCTAAGTTTAAAGATATATGAACGACTCCAAGAAAAAAGAAGAGACAGCTCCTGACTCTAAAACTCCTGAGTCGGAGGAAAAAAAGAAGAAACCTGCTGCAAAGAAGGAAGTTTCAGATACATCAGATACAAAGGAAGCGAAGAAAGGCAAGGATGCTGAAATGAAAGAAAAGAAGACTCAAGAAAAGGCCGTTCGAGGCTCTGACCTCGACTCCGAGGTCGCTCAGACTCGAGGAGAGGATTCCTCCTCTCAAGGTCTGAGCTCAGGACCAAAGACGGACTCTCAAAGAGAAGAAAAGAAAGAGGAAAAGCCAAAGAAGAAACGAAAGAAGAAAGGAAAGGTACGCAGAAAGATTTCTCGTGGGAAGGTGTTTATTAAATCTACGTACAACAATACTATTGTTACTATTACTGATTTAAACGGAAATACTCTAGCATGGGGTAGTGCAGGACTTTCCAATTTCAGAGGGCCAAAGAAAGCAACACCATACGCTGCGACGATTATTACCCGTACGGTTCTTGATAAAGTTAAAGATACTGGCCTCTCAGAAGTAGATGTTTTTGTAAAAGGCATTGGGGGTGGACGTGAAGCTGCAGTACGGGCATTATCAAGTGGTGGTCTTGCAATTAATGTTATTCAAGATGTAACGCCGGTGCCACACAATGGGTGCAGATCTAAAAAAGTAAGACGTGTTTAGTGTCTTACGTGTGTGCTACCACGAGTAAAGTGTTTGTTTAGTGCTATTAACAATTTATCGGAGAAACATACTATGGAGGCGATACTTATTCCAAATACAATCAAGTTAGAAAAAGAAGAGGGCAACGAAGGTATTTTTATCGTTGAACCGTGCTATCCTGGTTATGGCCATACCCTTGGCAATGCGCTTAGACGTGTTCTTCTTTCATCACTTCCTGGAGCTGCTGTAAGTGGTGTAAAAATTAAGGGCGCAAGTCATGAATTTGATACTCTTGATAATATCAAAGAGGATGTTATTGAAATTATCTTGAATTTAAAGATGCTTAGACTTAAGGTTCATAGCGATGAGCCTGTTACCCTTAAGCTCGATGTAAAAGGTAAGAAAGATATTCTTGCTAAGGATATTGAAACACCGTCAGATGTCGAGATAGTTACTCCGGATCTTCTTATAGCTACTGCAACAAACAAAGATGCGCATTTTGAGGCTGAACTTATGGTAGAAAAGGGTAGAGGATATGTACCAGTCGAGAAAAAGAATGGTGAAGATTTAGACATTGGTATGATCTTGATTGATTCATCGTATTGTCCTATAGAAAAGGTAAGCTATGATATTCAAAACATTCGTGTTGGACAGAGGACAGACTATGATCAGCTAAGAATTTCTATTGTAACTGATGGTACTATTTCTCCTCGTGAAGCATTAACTAAGTCATCTGAGCTACTTGTTGATCACTTCGCATTTATTACTGGGGCAAAATCTGCAAAGAAGGAAGAGGAGATGAAAGAGGAAGAGAAGAAAGAAGACGTAGAAGAACCTGATACAGTCCTTGATACTATTGTGCAAAAACTCAATCTTTCAACGCGAACATCAAATGCACTTGATAGAGCAAAGATTAGAACTGTTGGTGATCTTGCTTCACGTTCAGAAGGGGATTTGCTTTCACTTGAAGGTTTTGGTGAAACTGCACTAAAAGAGATAAAGTCGTCGCTAAAAAAACTCGACTTAACATTACATGAGGAAGAAAAGTAATGCGTCATCGTAAGAAGAGAGATAAGTTAAGAAAGCAATCAAGCCATCGCAACCTTATGGTGCGAAGTCTTATGAATGATCTCATTATGAATGAGAAACTTCAGTTAACGTCTGCAAAAGCACGAGTTGTTTCATCGTCATATGAACAGTTAGTCACAAAGACCATGAAAGCGCAAGATTCTCGGAATAAGAAGCGCATCCTACATTCACTGCTTAACAATAAAGAAGTTGAGAAGAAGTTTTTAAAGGAAGTACTGCCCAAATATAGCAAGGGAGCAAGTGGAATGACGCGAGTGATAAAAATAGGTAATAGACAAGGTGATAATGCACTTGTGTGCCAAGTAGAATTAGTGTAAATACTATGAAAAGAAGAAAAACACCGCTAGCAGATAGCAACAAAGAGTATACGCGTGCATGGCTTGAAGTTGATGCTTCAAAAGAGACTTTTGGTCGCGTGGTAAGTTTGGTTGCAACACATCTTATTGGTAAAAAGAAGGTACAGTATACACCACATCAGGATTTTGGTGATAATGTGGTGGTAACAAATGTTGACAAGCTAAAGGTAACAGGGAACAAGCGAACTGATAAAAAATACTACAGCCATTCCTGGTATCCTGGGTCAATTAAAGAAAAATCATTTGAAGAAAAGGCTTCAAAAGACCCGGTATCACTTTTTAAAAAATCAGTTGAGATGATGCTTCCTAAAAATAAGCTTGCAAACGAACGATTGAAAAGACTTAAAGTAGTAGAGGGAACTGATCATCCATACAAAGAACACTTTTCGCATAACTAATTTGTTTTATGACTACAACCACAGAAAAGAAGCCTAAGCTAGACGAAAAGACCTACATTGCCGCTGTTGGACGAAGAAAAACCGCAGTCGCACTTGTTCGTATTTACAAAGGAACCGGGTTTATTGTTAACACTAAATCACTTGAGAAGTTTTTTATTGATAATGAACTTCCATTGGTGGCAAAGGCGCCGCTTACACTTATTGGCGATGATGCAGAGAAGAAATACAAAGTGGAAGCGAGGGTTAAAGGTGGCGGTAAAAAAGGACAGGCTGAGGCGATTAGACTTGGTCTATCCCGAGCACTTCAGACGTACAATAAAGATTTACGGTTGCCACTTAAAAAGGCAGGATTTCTCAAAAGAGACTCACGCATGAAAGAAAGAAAGAAATACGGACTGAGGGGAGCTAGACGAGCGCCGCAGTGGGCAAAGCGTTAGGTCTCGTTAGCAATATGAATTTAAAAAACTCTCCAGTATGGGGAGTTTTTTGTTTCGCAGGGGCGCCCCTACTACAACGAACATCAATCCTATTATTTCTCAAAAATCACTTCAGACTGGATTTGTTTAGTATCTTTATTCAGCATAAAAAGTGTTTCACCTTCTTTATCAAAGAAAATGGATGGATCGAGTGGAAAATCAGTTAATGCCTGGTATGTATTACGTTTGTCTCTCTCGTCTAATTCAATGAGCTTCAGGCTATCATTGAAAGCGACATATACCCACTCCTCATCGGCGTAAAACCCGGCTCCTGTGATTTGTTTACTGTATCTGGTAATAAGGTTGGTGGTATTTGTGGAATACGGTTGCTTTAGCTGCTCGAGTTCTTTTTCAGAAATCTCATAGAAGTAGACCTCTTGATCGTTATAAAAGAGAAGCTTTTTTCCACTCTTAGAAAAAAGAAGGTTATTTATGTGTGATCCTATGTGCTTGGTTTCTTTTGTTTCTGCATTGTAAAGGTATACGTTCTTTTTTGAATCTAATACTGCCATATCTCCGTTTCCGTTTGCAACTATGCTAGAAACTGTTTCAGCAGAAAGGGTGGTGAGTGTTTCGACACTTTCACCAAAAGTGAACATACTGTCTTGTGTGCGTGTAATTGTTGTTTTGCCCTCTTTACTTTTTTCTGCAACGTACAAAGTGCCTTCGTGGATCGTAAAGGTGGCACTATTTTCATTTATTTTTGTGATTTCTTCTTTCTCAAGATCGTAGAGAAAAAGGGTATTTTCAGATATAAAGTAGATATGGTTTGTGTTTTTAGGGTCAAGAGTAATGTGACTTGTTGATGTAGGTGACAGTGCATCGTTGGTAATAAGCTTAGACGATTCCGGTTTATCAGTGGGGACAAGCACGTAGTGCTCGTTGCCAGAGGATTCACTAAGTGTGAGCAAGGAAAGCTTACCATCATTTGAGTAAAGCGTATTTGTGTAGGTTACTTCATCTATGAGGATCTTGTCAGAAAGAAACTCTTTTTCACCGGGAAAAATATGAGTAATTTTTTTGTCTTTCACATCATACAGAAACAAGCCCTTTGAATCTTCGTTGTTTTTTGTATAAAGAATCTTTTTTCCATCATCAAAAACTGTGTAGGATTCGGATTTTACGGGTACGAGTGTTTCTATTGTAGGATTGCTCAAAAACAAGCGAACGTTTTTTATCCACGTAACCTTCTTTGATTCAACAAATACATTTTTTTGCCACGTGTTGTGACCATCCTTTTCTACGCGCACGGTGTAGATTCGTGGAAATAAATCCTTGATTTGTTTAGGTGTTGAACGTGTAATAAGGGTATCGTTTAGGTATACTCTGACACTTTTTGGTAGTGTTTCTACGTCAATAAGTCCAACAAATCGAACTTCATTGTTGTCTATGCTGTACCGGTATCCCATGGCATAAAACACCAAGGTGATCGATACGGTACAAAAAGTGATCAGCGCTACAATAAGGAAAATTCTTCGTTTCCATGACACCATATGATACACTTACACTATAAGTTACATCATGCAGTATACGGCATGCTGCGTGTAAAATCAACCTTGCAAATTGTAAGGGAAAACGTATAATAACAAAGGAAAAATACTTCTATGGAACGATTTCGTATTACGGGAGGTGCTACGCTTTCAGGAGATGTTGTCGTCAGTGGTTCAAAAAATGCTGCTGCTTCGATTATCCCGGCTACGGTGCTTACCGATGAAGACTGTGTTATTCATAACATGCCAAAGATCGATGACGTGGTATGTCTTTTAGAGATTCTTGAAAAAATGGGTGCATCAGTCCAGTGGACTGATGAGCATACGGTAAAAATTAATACTGCAAATCTTGATCCTTCGAGACTAGAACATTCTTTGATTGAAAAGATTAGGATGTCCGTACTTCTATCCGGACCACTGCTCGTACGTTTTGGACGTGTTTCTATGACTAAGCCAGGTGGATGCTCTATTGGCTCACGGCCTATTTCAACTCATCTGAGTGCACTTGAAAAGCTCGGTGCTTTGCCCGTTGATTCTGATGATACTATCGTGCTTGAGGCTCCAAAAGGACTTAAAGGAGTAGATATTGTTTTACAAGAAATCAGTGTAACCGCGACAGAGAATACGTGTCTTGCGGCAGCGCGTGCTCAAGGAACAACTACTATCTCTCTTGCAGCGGCTGAACCACATGTATATGACTGCCTTACGGTTTTAGAAAAAATGGGTGCGCAAATATCTGGTAAAGGGACACATGAGCTTTCTATTTTGGGAGCAAACACCCTTTCCGGGTTTGAGCATACGCTTATTGCAGATCCCATAGAAGTGGGAACATTTTTGGTTGCTGGTGCGCTCCTTGGAGAAGTGCGGGTGACCAATGCTGCACCTGAGTTTATGAAACGTGAACTTTTAGCATTTGAAGATGCCGGTATCCCTGTAACGGTAGAAAAGTCGGCTATTACTGCTAAGAAGCCTAAAAAAATCAGACCTCTCGGTGCAATTCAGTCGTTGCCATATCCAGGATTCCCTTCTGATTTATTGCCACCCTTTGCGCTTTTGATGACGCAGGCAGAAGGAACAACAATGGTTCACGAGACTTTGTATGAAGGAAGACTAAGAAACTACATTCCTGAGTTGCAGAACATGGGAGCAAACGCAGTGATTTGTGATCCCCACCGTGCACTCATTACTGGGAAGACATTGCTCACTGGAAAAACAATGATGAGCTTTGATCTTCGGGCAGGTGCAACGCTTATACTCGCAGCCCTGGTTGCTGAAGGAGAAAGTGTTATTGATAATATTGCACAAATTGATAGGGGATACGAGAACATTGATAAGAAGTTGACTGCGCTTGGTGCGCATATTGTCCGTGAAGAGAATAATAGTTAACGATAACGCTAGTGTTTAATAAGCAAATTGGTATTGACCTTGGCACGGCAAACACGCTCGTTTTTTTACCAAAACGAGGAATCGTGCTTAATGAGCCATCGGTGGTTGCTGTGTCTATTGAGGACAATCAAGTTCTTGCTGTTGGTAATGAGGCAAAAGAGATGCTTGGGAGAACGCCTGATACGATTGTAGCGTCTCAGCCAATGAAGGAAGGAGTTATTGCTGATTACCGAGTTACTGAGGCAATGCTTCGCTATTTTATTAATAAATCGATTGGCAACATTCGGTTTTTTAGGCCTGAGGTCATGGTGTCTGTTCCTGCAGGGATTACAAGTACTGAGCGGCGTGCGGTGGTTGATGCAACTATGCAGGCAGGTGCTAAAGCAGCATACATTATTAAAGAGCCTGTTGCAGCTGCCATTGGTTCAGGTATTCCCATTGCACAGTCAAGCGGCAATATGATTATTGATATCGGTGGTGGCACTACGGAAATTGCTGTTATCTGTCTTGGCGGCATTGTGTCATCTACGTCTGTGAGAGTTGCGGGGAACAAGTTTGACTCCGCGATTGCAGAGTTTATTAGAAAAGAACATGGCCTTGCTATAGGTGACCAAACCTCTGAGGAGATTAAACTACGTATTGGTACTGCATTAACTGTTGATAAAGAAGAAGAACTTGAGATTAGAGGTAGAGACATGATTGAAGGTCTTCCAAAAACAATCACAGTAACTTCAAATGAGGTTGCAGAGGCAATAAAAGACGAACTTACCGAGATTATTCAGGCGGTTAAATCAGTGCTTCAAGAGACACCGCCAGAACTTGCTGCCGATGTTATAGATAAAGGAATGGTGCTCTCTGGCGGCGGAGCATTGCTTAGAAAGTTTGATACACTTATTAGCAATTCAACTGGAGTTCCGTGTTATGTTGCTGACGATCCATTACTTTGCGTGGCGCGGGGCACGGGCATTGCACTCGAAAATTTAGAATCATATAAACGAAGCATTCTCTCAGCAAAATAACATGGTTATCGGCATAGACGCATCAAGGGCGGCGAAAAAAAAACGAACTGGAACGGAAAACTATTCATATTATCTCATTTTGCACCTGCTTCAGCTTCCCACTGAAGCTCGTTTTGTCTTATACACAAAAGAAAAATTACCGCATGAACTGAGGTGTTTATTAAGCGACCGTAAACTTGAACGTATTGTTAAAGGACGTTTTTTGTGGTCGCAAGGTGCGCTTGCGCGTGCTGCTCGCAGCGATAAGCTTGATATTTTGTTTGTACCGTCGCATATTGTCCCTTTCCTCTATCGGCGTAAAACAGTAGTGACGGTGCATGGTCTTGAGTATGAAAAAACAACAGATGGGTATTCTTTTTTAGATAGATTGTATATGCGGCTGACGACGCGATTTGGTGCTCGTCATTCAAAGAGCGTCATTGTTCCCAGCGAACACACAAAAAAAGATCTTGAATCGTTCTATGGCGTACCGCAAAAAAAAGTTTCAGTGATTCGTCATGGGAGTATTGCGCAGGAGATAGAGCAGGCTGGAGCATCGCTTTCATGTTTTGAAAAGAAAAGACCCTATTTCTTTTTTATTGGGAGACTTGAAGAGAGAAAGAATATTAAACGGCTTCTCAGGGCTTTTTTTGAAATAAAGAAAGAAATAGCCTACGTCAATGTCCAACTTATTTTGGCAGGGAGTAAAACTGACTATTTTCTAAGAGAGTGTAGTGACCTAATTGAGTCATCAAAATATGCGAGTGATGTGGTTGCGCGTGGATATGTTTCTGACAAAGAGTACTACTGCTATCTCAAAAAAGCTACTGCACTTGTTTTCCCGAGCCTGTTTGAAGGGTTTGGTATGCCTGTTTTGGATGCCCAGTATCTTGGGGTGCCTGTCGTTACGTCTAAAAATAGTCCGATGGAAGAGATTTGTGAGAGAAAGTGCGCGCTTGTTGCACCGTTTGATATTAAGAGCATTAAAGACGGCATGAAGAAAGTTTTAGATGGGAAAGTGTACCACAATGAAAATGGTCGGAGGGATGCTCTTTTGTTTTCATGGAATGAGGCCGCAAAAGAGACGTTGGATGTGTTGGTTGAGGCGTGCTCAAGAAAATAAAGAAGAGGCATTATTTTCATTGACAAATCGACTCCATTTGGATATAGTATTACTACCATTTTTGGTATGTGCATTCACAATATAGATAATCGCCATGAACCAGTGCAAGCACGGTACATGGAGGAAAGTCCGGACACCATAATAAGGGTGGTTGGTAACGCCAACCGTCCCAACCTTTTTCATAAAAAGTGTTGGGGTAGGGAAAGTGCCACAGAGACTATACTATCTAGCTTTTTTAAGCTAGATAAACGTGAAAAGTTGATAGATGTTTCTTTTTGAAGCTACTATCTTCTCTCCTGCGTGAGCAGGATGAGTGGCAAACCCCACCTGGTGAAAGACCAAATAGGTAGGTCGTTTGACTCCGTTAGCAATAGCGGGGCTAGATAAATGATTATCATCTAGTTTTAGGTACTAGTGCCCGTAGTGCTTCTAGGTTAGAGCCTAGCTTAAATGTTTAGAAGCGCTAAGTACTTGAAAAACGTAGGTTACAGAATCCGGCTTATTTATTGTTTATGCACTTTCTTGCGAATACGACTATTTGCAAGAAAATATTTGTAGAATAAAGGGATCATTTTGAAGAGAGCAGAACTTGTTTTTACAGTTTTACTCATTCCCGTTGATTTTGTGATGCTTCTTATTGCATCGCTTCTTGTGTATTCCCTTCGTTTTTCTCAGACGATTGAGGGAATTAGACCGGTGCAATTTGAGTTACCATTTGGTGAGTATTTTGCACTGGTGCTTTTAATGATTCCCATTTGGATAGGAATCTTTGCACTTACCGGGCTGTACAAAATTAAACGGCAACAGCGCCTCGTTGATGATCTCTATAGGGTGTTTATTGGTGTTTCTGCAGGGATGATGGGTGCGATTATTTTTATCTTTTTTAGACACGAGCTGTTTTCATCTCGGTTTATTGTGATTGCAAACTGGATTCTGGCAACGCTTCTGGTTACGTTTGGGCGGTTTATGGTAAGGCGAGTCAGAAGTTATCTGTATAAGTATGATTATGGTGTAAGACGAGTGGTGGTTATTGGTGATAACCAGGTGTGCAAGTCTCTTGTCAGATTTTTTCATGAGGAACCGCATGCGGGGTATAGAGTCATGAACCATTTTAAGGAGCTTGATAAAGAGGAATTTAAAAAAATTACGAATAATCTTGAAAAAGGAAGAGTTGATGAAATTATCAACGGCGACCCCACTCTTGATAAACGTAAAAATGTAAAGCTTATTCAACTTGCAGATGAGTTTAGAATCGATTATCGTTATATTCCTGATTTCTTTGAAACCAAGGCAACCAATATTGATGTTACAACGTTAGCCGGTATCCCTATTGTCTCCTTGAGGCAAACACCACTTGATGGATGGGGAAGAATAGTCAAAAGGACACTTGATTTGATTGCAGCTGTCATTGGTATCATACTCTGCTTGCCACTGTTTGCAGTTATTGCACTTATTGTTAAAATGGATTCACCGGGGCCGGTTATTTACAGGAATAAACGCGTTGGGTATAAAGGGAAAGAATTTAATACGTACAAGCTTCGTTCAATGAAATTAGAATACTGTACTGGTACTGAATATGGAGGAAAGAAGGCACTGGAGTATGAAAAAGAGCTTATCCAAGAAAAAAGTACGCGGAAGGGGCCCATCTACAAGGTTATTGATGACCCACGACGCACTAAACTTGGTAAGTTTTTAGAACGAACAAGTTTAGACGAGTTACCACAATTGTTCAACGTTTTTATGGGTAATATGAGTTTAGTTGGTCCACGGCCACACCAGCCACGGGAGGTTGCAAACTACGACAAGCAACACACAAGAATCCTTACTATGAAACCGGGCATTACGGGGCTCGCACAGATTAGTGGGCGTTCCGATCTTGATTTTAACGACGAGTTTAAACTTGATGTGTACTATATGGAAAACTGGTCGTTTGCCACTGATTTACAGATACTCCTTAAAACTCCCTTCACGTTACTAAAGAGAAGAAATTTTTCGTAAATATATGAAAGTAGCACTTGTCCATGATTTTTTGAATCAAGTAGGCGGGGCCGAGAAGGTCCTGCAGGTTTTTCATGAACTTTTTCCAAAAGCACCTATATACACAATCACGCATGATCCAGAGGAAACATATGGTGTATTTAAGGACCTTGATATTCGAACATCATTTATTCAAAACTTGCCTTTTGGCATTAAGCGATATAAGTGGTATTTGTCTTTGATGCCCGCAGCTATAGAGAGCCTTGACCTGACAAAATATGATGTTGTTATCTCTGATAGTTCTGCGTATGCTAAAGGCGTTATTACCAGTCCAAATTCATTGCATTTGTGTTACTGCCATTCTCCAACACGGTATCTTTGGAGTGATACACATGATTACACGGAGGAACTAAAACAGCCAAGTATTATTAAACAAGCGTTGCCGGTAGTTTTGAGCAGGATTAGATTATGGGATAGGCTTGCTGCTGATCGTGTGGATAGCTTTGTTGCTAATTCTGAGATTGTTCAAAAAAGAATAAAAAAGTACTATCAACGGGGTAGCAAAATTATTTATCCGCCTGTTGACACTGATCGATTTTCTATTTCAGATGAGGTTGAAGATTACTATTTGATTGTAAGTAGACTCAGACCTTACAAGCGTGTTGATTTAGCCATTCAAGCGTTTAATGCTCTGGAATATCCTCTTAAGATTATTGGTGCGGGAGAGGAGACTGAAAAGTTAAAAAAGATGGCAGGCGATAATATTGAATTTTTAGGACCTCTGTCCAACGATAAAGTTGCTTACTACCTTTCACGATGCAAAGCGTTTATACATCCGCAGGAAGAAGATTTTGGCATTGCAGCTCTTGAGGCAATGGCGTCGGGAAGACCAGTGATTGCCTACAAGGCAGGAGGTGCCAAAGAGACTATCATTGAAGGCAAAACGGGTGAGTTTTTTGAGGAACAGATGCCGTGGGATATTGTTGATGTTATTAGAGATTTTGATGCAAGCAAATATAACCCTCAAGAGATTCGTAACCATGCGTTGCAATTTGACACTGCTGTATTTAAAGCTAAAATGAAGGAGTATTTTGAACAAGAATGCGAGAAACATTTTCAAGCGAAACGTTAACAAAATCTTATGAACACGCGATCCTACTTAGACATCATCTTCAAGAAAAAAATACAAATAGTGGCAATGACGCTTATTGTGGCGTTGGTTGCGCTTTTTGCCGCATATCTTATTCCAGAAAAACATGTTGTGGATATGTCTCTTACAGTGCATAGAGTAAATCGTGAAACAACAGAGGATTTTCAGTACGATAATTATTACTCAGTACAAGCAGCTGAGTATGTTTCAAACACTGTTGTCGGCATGCTTGCGTCTCCTGATGTGGTGCAAGAAATTTATACTAACGCACAAGTATCTGATGATTCTTCAATCCAATCTCGTATCAAGAGTATTAAAGCGAGACAGAAGTCATCACATTTAGTTACGGTAACAGTTAAACATGCTGATCCGGAAGTAACGGAAAAAGTTGCAACAGCGGTAAGCGATGTCATGTCAGAAAAAGTACAAGCTCTTGAAAGCACAGATGAAAACACTAACTCTTTTGACGTTGTAACGGGTGAATATATAAAGAATTCTCAAAAGGTTGATCCACTGCTTGCGTTTGTTTTTGGGCTTGTCTGCGGTCTTTTTATCTCAATCGCACTTGTCTTTTTGTATGAGTATCTTTTTTTGAAAGGAAGTAACGAAGAGAAATAATGGTTGTTGGTATCGATTTACGACCGCTTGTTTCAGGCAAGCGTACGGGAGTAGAGGAGTATGTGCTACAACTTTTAGATTCCTTGTTTACCAAGGGTAGTGGGGTTCGGTTTAAACTCTTCTTTAATGGATATAATACGGTTCAGTTCCCAAAGTCATTTTTTGAGCGGTTTGACAATGTTGAGCTGATTGAATACTCTATTCCAAACAAACTTTTTAATTTTTCGCTCCATTACTTTAACTATCCGAAGATTGACAAGCTTTTAAAGTCAGTGGATGTTTTTTTTATGCCTAACATTTTGTTTGAAGCGGTAAGTGATGATGCTAAAAAAATAGTAACGTTTCATGATCTATCGTTTGAGCATTTCAAAGAATTTTTAACGACAAAGAGGCGATTGTGGCATATATTTGTTAATCCACAAAAAATCGCTCGCGGGGCAGATTGTATTGTTGCCGTTTCAGATTCTACTAAACATGATATTATAGAAACGTACAATATTGATCATTCTAAAGTACATACGATTCATTCTGGTATTATAAAGAAAGCATCAGAAGAGAAGGTAACCCGCGCAGAGTTACGGGAGAAATACCAATTACCCAAAAAGTACATATTATTTATGGGTACTATTGAACCACGGAAGAATTTACCGGCACTCATTGAGGCGTTTAGTGCAGTTAGTAAGAAACTTCCAGAATATTCGCTCGTAGTAGCTGGAGCTCCCGGGTGGAAAATGCGCGAGATGTTTACTTCGTATCAAGAGAGAGGTGATTTTGACAAGATTCACTTCACTGGGTTTATTGATCCAGAAGATAAGGATGCTCTTTTTGAAGCAGCGTCTGTGTTCGTGTACCCCTCGTTTTACGAAGGGTTTGGATTCCCTCTTCTTGAGGCCGCAGAAGCAGGAACACCCATAATCGCGGGAGCGCATTCGTCGATTTTTGAAATTATTGGGAATGCGGCACTCCTTATTGATCCGTGCAATGTATATGAGCTTAGCGAGGCACTGTATACCATGTTAACATCACCAGAGGTAAGGAATCGTTTAACAAGCCGAGCAAACAAACGTTTAAGTATGTTTTCCGTTGAAGAAACGGCAAAGCGTATGCTACGTTTGATAACTGAGTATCATGAAAAAAAGCAGTACAGCACATCAGAAGAAAGAGTCGCTATTTGAGCGGTTTGTTCCCAATCGTTCAGGTATTATTATTGCGTTTACTGCAGTGCTTTTAAATATTGTGATGTGGTTTTTGATGTATTTTTTTGCAAAACCTGATGACTACCCACTTCCGCTCCATTACAATATTTATCAGGGTATTGACTTAGTTGACGTTTGGTCGAGACTCTACTTGATCCCGATTATCGGTGCGGCAATCATTATAATAAACTATGCACTTTCAACGGTGATTTATAAGAAAGACGTATTTATTGCGTCGTTTCTCAATATCACAAGCGTGCTTGTACAAGTGATTTTAGTTATTGCATTACTGTGGATATTTAATTTACAAAAAACTCTTTTTTAACTGGTATGAGTAATTTTGTTGTGCATGGTCGCTATGACAAAGCTTTTTACAGAGCATTAGGGATAATGCCTGGGTTTCTTTCCTGGGCAACGATTATCGCCTGTTTTATTTTTTCTTTTACACATCCCATTCCTGTCGCAATATTTATTATTTGTTTTGACGTGTATTGGCTTATTCGTGTAGTCTACTTGGCATCATTTTTGATTAGATCGTTTAAGCAAATTAAAAAGAACACAAAAATCGATTGGCATGCCAAGCTTCATGACATAAAAAAATGTGACGAGCTGTATCATCTTGTTATTATCCCTACATATAAAGAGGAAATAAATATTGTACGGCCAACATTTGAGGCACTAGTGAACTCAAATTACTCAAACGAGAAGATGATCGTTGTGCTTGCTATTGAGGAACGTGATAAGGAGCGGGGCATGAAGAATGCTCAGATTATTAAGGACGAGTTTGGAGATATATTCCATCACTTCATGATAACGGTGCATCCAAAAGATCTTGAAGGCGAGATCCCCGGAAAAGGCTCAAATGAAGCATGGGCGGGGAGAAGAGTGAAGGAATATATTGATGAAAAGGGGATAGCGTACGAAGATATTTTGGTATCAACCCTTGATGTAGATACGTGTGTTCATCCGGAGTATTTTGCTAGACTTACGTATGTCTTCTTTAACACTGACGATCCTTTGCACGCGAGCTATCAGCCAGTGCCTATGTTTTTTAATAATTTTTGGGATGCACCGGCGCTTATGCGTGTTGTTGCTATGAGTAACACGTTTTGGATGCTTATGGAACAGGCACGCCCTGAGAGACTCTATACCTTTTCATCACATAGCATGAGCTTTAAGGCATTGGTTGATGTTGATTTTTGGGACACTGATTTTGTGTCGGAAGATTCACATATTTTTTGGCAGTGTTTTATGCGGTATAATGGAAATTACCGTACCGAGCCGCTTTTGATCCCGGTATATATGGATACCGTGCTTGCCGATACGTACTCTAAAAGTATTATCAATCAGTATAAGCAGCAACGGAGATGGGCATGGGGGAGTGAGAATATACCGTATATCTTTCTGAACTTTAGACATAATAAAAAAATTCCGTTTTCAAGTAAGCTCTCACATGGATTTAGGGTGATTGAAGGGTTTCACTCGTGGGCGACTAACGCGCTTATGATTTTTATTTTAGGGTGGCTGCCGCTTATTGTTGGAGGAGATGCATTTAAAACAACACTTCTTGCACAAAATCTTCCACTCATTACTCAGTGGCTGATGACGTTTTCTATGGTTGGTATGTTTATTTCAGCAACGCTTAACCTGTTCTTGCTTCCCGAGAGACCCAAAAAATATGGTGGTGGTCGATTTGTCATGATGTTTCTCCAGTGGTTCTTTTTACCCATTACCACTATTTTTCTTGGATCGTTTCCGGCGATTGATGCTCAGACACGTATGATGTTTGGCAAGCGAATGGGGTTTTGGACGACACAAAAATTTAGAAAATCATAAATTGCTTACGTGATATTTTTTGTTGCATTTATTAGTGCTGCACTTCTTTCCTTTATATTTACGTTTGGTGTAAAAAAAGTTGCACTTCGTTTTTCTATTATTGATTTACCATCAGAGAAGAGGAAGATTCACACAAAACCAACCCCGCTACTTGGAGGAGTTGGTATTTTTTTGAGCTTTGCCAGTGTTGTTTTACTCGTAACTTTTTTTACTGATGATCTTTTGGGCGGCTATTTACTCCCAAAACACATTCTTGGCATTTTGTTTGCATCTACAGTGCTTATTGTGGGAGGAATACTCGATGATAAATACTCACTGAGGCCGCGGTATCAATTTTTGTTTCCGCTTGTCTCAGCAATTATTGTCATAGTCTCTGGCATTGGCATTTCCTACATTTCTAATCCTTTTGGCACCGCGTTTGATCTTGAGACAATCAAGGTTCACCTTTTTACGATTAATTCTCTCCCCTATTTCTTTGTGCTTCTTGCTGACTTGTTTACTATTTTGTGGCTCTTAGGTATGACGTATACTACCAAGATACTTGATGGACTAGATGGCTTGGTTTCCGGTCTTACGGTCATTGCCGGTGTGGTACTGTTCTTTTTGAGCATGAAGGAGCAGATAATGCAGCCGGAGACAGCGTTACTTTCACTTATTCTAGCAGGATCGTTCTTTGGATTTCTGTTTTGGAATTTTTACCCGGCAAAGATTTTCCTTGGAGAAGGGGGGAGTACGTTTGCGGGGTTTATGATAGGTACTCTTTCCATTATTTCAGGCGGTAAACTCGCAACGGCGCTTTTGATTATGAGTATTCCTATTATTGATCTTACGTTTGTGCTTATAGAGCGGATATGGAAGAAGCAGTCGCCGGTTAAAACAGCGGATACTAAGCATCTTCACTTTAGACTTAAAGCTCTTGGGCTTTCTACTAGGAGCATCGTTCTTATTATTTACTCAGTTTCTGCTATTTTGGGGGTTATTGCGCTTACGTTTGAGGGGAAGACAAAAATTATTCTTTTTGCGCTTTTTGGTGTACTTATTTTCTGTAGTCTCATTTTCATTGCAAGGAAAACAAAAAAAGTAGCGTAGCTATTGACGTATTGCCTTTTTTTATATATAATGTGAGGCTTTGATCTTTGGTTTTAAAAAAAGGAGGATGTTTTGGAAAAATATGTTTTTCCACTATTTATGAAACGAGATTTATTTAAAGAGGTACTTAAACAGGGAGTACTAAATAGGGATTTTATTGTCATTTTAACTAGAGCGAATGTCTTGGGTGTATTTTCTCGGAAAGCTAAGAGATGGTTTGGATTTATTGACTTGGAAGACAGACACGCTGAGACATTGAGTCTCTCAATGAACAGGTCATATTTATGTGTCGAAACTTCTAGCAGTTTCTTATTGCATCAATTGAGCGTACTGTTTGAAAACGGTTTAGTCTTTATTGAGGAATTTGAACGACCACAAGAAGCATTATGCGCGATTGATCCCTGTGGAAATAAAATTGCGTTTGGTCTTAGGAATGGAGCTGTCGTCATTCGTTCGCTTGAAGACTCTAATAAAAAATCCAAACTATTTAGTGATTTTTTTGGACAAACTATTTTAGGGATGAAATTTAATGAACAGGGGAGTAAACTTGTTGCGTTTTCACAAGATCGCTTTGCAGTATGGGACATTGAACAAGGCAGTTTTGTAGTTAAAGGTGATATTCCTTATGCTATTTGTGATGCACTCTTTGAGAGCGAATCATTACATATTCTTTTTTTTGATGGAAGTTCAGTTTGGCGTAGAAGCTACTCATGTCTCGATCATTATTCTACCTTTGGAGAGATATACGTTGATGCGTTGTATCATGAAGTCAGTCTTGATGAAGAAAGGGTTTCAAAAATTGTCTATCCCTATGAAGATTACACGATTCGTTATTTACGTTTTGTTACTCCTTTATATTTTACTTTGCATTCAACGTGGACTGATTGTTTAGGTGCAGGGTGGCAAGATGAAAGGGATCGGACAAGAAAGTTTCTTTCAAATTTTGAGGGAAAAGTTATGTGGGAAGTGTTCTGGCATGACGAAGAGCATAGAGTGCACGATGCATTGCCAAATGAATTTCTTTTTTTGCATGATAATTCATTAATTACAACCGATCTTAAGAAACGTGGTGACAATGCGTTGTTAATGGTAAAAAAAACCGATCGTTGCGGACTTCTACATGAGGACCATAAAGAGATTTTACGACGTTTAGAGGCGAAAATTCAAACAAACTTTTCTGATCGATTCCAATTTGGAAATGAAAAGCCACATATTAATAAGCCTTACGAGCTTTCCGTTTCTTCTTTGGGAAAGGTAAGTGCAAAACTTAGGCACATTAAGGACAAGGTTGTTTGGGTTGAATATGAGATTATTCCTGAAGAGGATGATTCACCACTACCTGTCGTTAATCCTGAGATTGATTTTCAAAATGATGATCCAATATTTTAATTTCGTGACTTGTTTTACATCGATACATTGCTGCCAAGTAAAAAATGGCGGCTTTTTTTTATTTCCCGCTTGACACTGCTCATTTTTTTGGTACAATAATAGTGTTTATTAAAGGAAAAGAAATGAAATTTGCAGTCATTAAAACTGGTGGAAAGCAATATATTGTCTCAAAAGACGATGTTTTAGACGTTGAGAAACTCGACAAAAAGGAAAAAGATGCAGTCGAATTTAAAGATGTTCTGTGCATTGCCGATGGTGACAAAGTAGAGGTCGGAAAACCTACACTTAAGGGTAAAACAGTAAAAGGTGAGGTGGTAAAAGAATACAAAGATGATAAGATTGTTGGGGTTAAGTATAAATCAAAAAAGCGATATAGAAGAAAGTTTGGACATCGGCAGAATTATACACAGGTGAAGATTACGAGTGTGTAGTGATCAAGACAATAAAGTAAAAAAAATACGTAAAAGTTTACGTATTTTTTTGGTTTTGAATGAAGGCGTGTCTACATCTCTCGTCTACCCAGAAGCGCTTGCCCAATAGTAATCTCATCCGCATACTCAAGGTCACTGCCTACAGGGAGACCGCGCGCAATGCGCGTGGTATTAATATTGAGTGGCCTTAAAAGCTTAACAATATACATAGCCGTCGCCTCACCCTCAAGTGAAGGGTTTGTTGCAATAATAACTTCTTCCGGCTTTTCTTTATCTTTCTTAGCACGTAAAACAAGTTCATTAATCTTAAGATTTTCCGGGTTTATATTGTCTATGGGTGAGAGCGCACCGTGCAGTACGTGGTAGAGTCCTTTATATTCGTGGGTCGATTCAATCGCAATGACATCCCATGGCTCCTCAACAACACAGATAGTTTTTTCATCTCTTGAATTGTTTGCGCATATAGTGCAGGGATCAGACTCGGCGATATTGTGGCATGTGGTGCAGGTAACAATGCTTTTGGTGAGTTCGGAAACGGCGTGCGCGAGTGCGTTCCTCTCACCAGTGCTTTGTTTCATAAGATAAAACGAAAGTCGCTCGGCAGATTTTTGACCAATGCCGGGTAGTCTTCCAAACTCGGTAATAAGATTTTGTAGGGATGTGGGGAGTACAGAGCTCATTTAGAAAGGCATGCTTATTTCACCACTTTGAAGTTTTCTTGCCATCATTTTCTGAACATCTTTTACTGCATTGTTAAAAAGATTGGCCATTTCTCGCTCGAGCGTATCTTTGTTATCACTACTTAGAATCTCTGGATCGATCTCGATTGATTCAACTTCTTGGTTACCATCAATAGTGAGTTTTAACTTTCCATGGTACCCTTCTACCGTTATGTGCTCATCTGCGAGCATTTTTTTCATCTGGCTTGCTTGTTTTCGCATAGCAGCCATGTCTTTGAGTTTGTCGAGCATTTTTTGTGATTAATTATCAATTATAATGTGTAAAAGGTCCGCAATGGCACTACATTTTCTTAAAAATTACTCTATTGCTTCTTCATGTTCTCAAACCTCACTTTATCATGATTGAAGAATAAATCAACTTTACCGGTAGGGCCGTTTCTGTGTTTTTTTATGTAAATTTCGGCGAGGTTTTTATTCTCCGCTTCTTGATTGTACATATTTTCACGGTAAATAAACATAACAACATCGGCGTCTTGCTCAATGGAGCCCGACTCACGCAAGTCAGAAAGTTGTGGAATGGGGGGAGTTCTGCTTTCAACGGCACGGGAAAGCTGGGATAGTGCTAAAACGGGTATTTTAAGCTCGCGAGCGATTGATTTCAGTGAGCGAGAAATTTCAGATACTTCTTGAACTCTGTTTTCCGCACGTTTACCCTCCATAAGTTGCAAGTAATCAACGACAATGAAGCCAAGGTCATGCTCTGCCTTGAGTCTTCTGGCCTTGGTTCTAATCTCCATAGCGGATGCGCCGGGAGTATCGTCAATAAAAAGGGGTGCTTCTGAGAGGCTACCCATAGCTGAAGCGATACGTGGAAAATCATCACTATCTTCTGATGTGGAGAGTTTGCCGGTTCGCATACGCCACAAATCAACGCCCGCTTCTGCGCAAAGGAACCTATCAACGAGCTGCTCTTTTGACATTTCCAGGCTAAAGATGCCGGTTGGGATTTTCTTTTCAACGGCGACGTGTCTGGCAATATCAAGTGCAAGGGTTGTCTTACCCATAGAGGGACGTGCTGCCAAGATAACTAAATCAGACTTTTGAAGTCCCGCAAGGAGATTGTCTAAATCGTAAAAACTTGTGGGGATTCCACGCAGTTTTCCACTATCTTTATGGAGTTCATCAATACGGTCAAACGTTTCTGCAAGAATGTTTTTTATGGGGACAAAATTGTCTTTAAGATATTTTTGTGAAACGCCAAAAAGCCTCTGCTCAGCACCATCCAGTATTTCACCAATATCAATGTCTTTTTCTTCAAACGCCAGTTCAGAAATCTCTCCAGAGATACGAATGAGGTTTCTTAGTGTTGCTTTTTTTTGAACAATTTTTGCGTAGTGGAGCACGTTTGCAGACGTTGGGACACTGTTTGCGAGAGATACGAGCGTGCTTCTCCCCCCAATATTTTCTAATCCACCCTTTTCTTCCAAAAGATTAGAAATACTGACGACATCAATCGGTTCACTTTTTTCAAAGAGAGAGAGCATGACTTCGTATATAGATGCGTATGCATTTTTATAGAAATCACTGGGGCGCAAAAAATCAGAAACCTTAATAAGCGCGTCTTTGTCTATCATGAGAGCGCCAATAACGCTTTCTTCTGCTTCTAAGTTTTGTGGGGGAACTCTTTCTTCCGGCATATTGAATTGTTACTGTTGATATTTGATCGTACCACGGAAAATTGTTTTTGACGACCGGGAATTTTTGCAGATTTTTTTGGATAATATGTGCATAATGGATACGTTCTTTGATTTATCCAGTGGTTCTAAACTTTGTCTTAAAAAGAGCAGGTACGTTTAGAGATTTAACTAAATCCTGACTGTTCTTTTGAGGTTTAAGGTAATAAAAAAATGCCCCTCATCAGTGTATTGAGGGGCTCTAATTTATGGTTGATTTCAAATAATTCACTAAATCCAACTATCCTTCAATGAAGTACATGATTTTAGTTTGTGACAGATTATAAATGTGTAGGGTTAAGATTGTGAGTACTTTCGACTCTCTGCCTATCCCTGCTAGTAATTAGAATCATTTCATCTTTTCCGCAGACGAGAATTTGCTTCGTTTTCTCACCAACATTTGAAAAGGAGGATATGTCAGCAATTTCAAAAGGGATTGGAACGTAGAATGATTGACGAATGTGTCCATCTGGGAGGAATAGAGCATTATCGGTAACGTAGAGCACATCATCTTCGCTTGGCTCACAGGCTTGCTCATATTCATCATATTCATCAAATAAAGATTCATTGGGGGGACATGAAGTATTGTCAGAATCTTCTTCGAGAGCTTCTTCCCTGTCAGACCAATGTTCTTCATTGTCAGGTTCAGGCAAAACTTCATCAGCACAAGGTTCTCTTAGTAAGAAAAAGTCTTTGAGAGAACCAACAATCACTAACTCTGGGCATGTTGATGGTCTTTTCTCATGCCTTTCTTTTGGATTAAGAACGTCTTCGCCAAGAATTGAATAGTGCCATAATTCAATACTATCTTTGTCAAGATATGTCAATTCGAGGACTGAAATTCTATGTGTATTGTTATACTGATTTACAATACTAACAAGAGAGCCTTGACTATAACCTCCAGAGATTTTTTGAAACAGAACTCCGGGAATTCTTGATTCTTCCTTTGGTGAAAAGAGAGCAGTTATTTTACCGGAATTAAGATCCAAAATTTCAATTGTTTCGTCAGAGTATTGCAGGTAGATTTGTTGATAAAACGCCAATAAGTGTAATTTAACAACATCTTTGTTGTTAGGTTGTAACTCAAATGAAGATATGTGAGTGTTATGATATGTGTATACAAAAATACGTCGATGATTTGTGAGAGCACATAACATTTGAGGATCTGCAGAGCAAAGAGTAAACCTCTCATTTTTGCCAGGGTGTGTAATCTCTTGAATGGAGTATTGAGACTGAGCAGCAAGCATAAAGATTTTCTTTTCTGAACAGCAAAGTAAGTCTCTTGATTCATGGATGAAACCTAGCCAAATAATTCTGTTTCCCGGATCACCGGGAATAACAAAAGTACCTTTTTCATTTTTAATGTATATCATCCCCTTTGATGTTCCAACCGCAAAATAAGCGTAGTCAAGAGTACTACAAGTAATTTCACCAAAATTATTGGTACTATTTTTTTGATACATTTTTCCTCCTGCGTAGCGTTCAGACTAACCTAATTTATATAAGTAGCATTTTTGAATGTTCATGTCAAGTTAGAATGTGACCATGTCAATTATGATTTATTGCCTGCTACAGTACAAATATCCCCGGTCCTTTTTTTGTATCTTTCACATCAAACCCTTTCTCCTGAATTTCCCTTCTAAGCTCATCGGCTTTTTCAAAATCTTTTTGCTTTCTGGCCTCTTCTCTTTCTTGTGCCAGATTTTTAATTTCATTTGGTATCTCTTTTTCTGATTTTTCAATGTAGGGAAAGATAACACCCAAAACTAAGTCAAACTTTCTAAAAAGAGTAAGGAGAGCTTCGGCTTCTTCTTTGTTAATCTTATCTTGTTCAATAAAGGAGTTTACATCTCTTACTAAGTCGTATAGTACAGCAAGTGCTTTTGGTGTGTTTAAGTCGTCATTTAGCGCTTCAGTAAACTGATTTTCACTTTTATTTAAAAGCGCCATTGCTTCTAAATTGGTACCGCGGTCATTAGTGATTGACTGGAGTTTTTTAATTAGCTCAGTAATCCTTTGTAGTCCTCTTTTTGATTTCTCAAGATTTTCAAAAGAAAAATGTGCTTTAGATCTGTAGTGTGTTCCAAAAATGAAGAATCGGTACAAAAGGGGATCAAATCTCTTCTCTTCAAGATCAGAAATAGTATATACGGTTCCTTTTGATTTTGACATTTTTTCTCCATCAACAAGAATGTGCCGTCTGTGCATCCAATACCGTGCAAATGGCTTGCCATATGCGCACTCACTTTGGGCAATCTCACATTCATGATGGGGGAATATGTTGTCCTCGCCGCCCGTATGGATATCAATTTCATCACCAAGGTACTTTTCTGCCATAGCACTACATTCTACATGCCAGCCAGGGTATCCTTTTGACCAGGGGGAGTCCCATTGCATCAAATGATCTTTTGGTGCTTTAAACCACAAAACAAAGTCGCGTGGATTTTTTTTATTAGAATCACTAACTATTTCATCACGAACTTCTTCCTTGAGCATTGATTCCTTGTTTCCAGAGAGATTACCGTATTCTTTATATGTCGAGATATCAAAATAAACGTTGCCATTTTTTTCATATGCATGTCCACTTTCAATAAGTTTCTCAATGAGGCTGATCATTTCTTTGATGTGGTCTGTGGCACGGGGGAATGCCTCTGCAGGGTCCATGTTGAGTTTTTTGAAATCAGCCATAAACTGCTTTTCAAAATAGCGCGCAATTTCTTCCGGCGTTTTGTTTTCCTCACGTGCTTTTTTGACAATCTTGTCCTCGCCCTCGTCAGCATCTGAAGTTAAGTGCCCAATATCGGTTATGTTCATGATGTGGGTAACTGTGTAGTCGTTATATTTGAGCGTTCTTTTCAGAAAATCGTTCATAAGAAACGTGGCAAAGTTGCCGATGGTTGCATAGCCATAGACTGTTGGGCCGCATGTATAGAGCTTTACCTCTGGTTTTACGAGAGGTACAAATTCTTCTGTTTTTTTTGAGTAGGTGTTGTAGATGTTCATACTTGTTTTGTTTAGATATATGCTTATTTTATCATCATGGGTGGTTGTTGTGCTAGTTGTTAACTGATTTGCATTCGATCTTTTTCTAATCGGTACATATTTTTAGATCGCCCCAGATTCCGTGGCACTCTTAAATAGTACACTTTGTTCTGATTTTTTAGGAAAAAAATGGCCTAATTAAGAGTGCCACTGGATCTGGGACTAGAGGCTTTTTATGGTGTTCTTTGGATTAGTTCGGTGAAGTTGGCATAGTGGAGTTGTTAATAGTAATATAAATCTTCATGACACTTTTAGATCAACTTGAGGGAAATAAAGGTACAGTTTCATCAGCGCTAGGGAAATCGCTTGCAAAAAAGATTCTAGCAGGGGACAAAACGTTGCTTAAAGAAGCAATTCCACTGGTAATATATGATGATAAAAATGTTAGGTCAGGCGCGGCTAAGATTGTTGAGAAGGTTGCTGAAGAGAGGCCTGAGTTTGTTTCTCCGTACCTAGATCAGCTAAAGCCTGCGCTTAATGTAGATGAAGCACAGACAAAATGGATGATTATTCACGTGTCTGGGCTTTGCGCTTCATTAGAGCCATGGAATAGTGAGTAGTATTAAGCGCTACTTTTAAACTTAAATAAAAGGAAAAGCCTGCATCATTGTGCGGGTTTTTCTATTGACAAAAACACAAAAGTATGCTATATTTAGATGCTATACTCGGGATGAGTATAGTGTAGTAGCACTTTTTTCTCAAAAAAAATAGGAGGATGATGTGAAAAACGGATTTTTCACAATTTTCGTAATGATTATTTTAGTCTCTTTTGAGACGGCAACATTTGGAAATCCGGTACACAAAGTGCCGGGCTACCGATCATTCAGCGTTGAAATTGGTATGGCAGGTGGCCTGGCCACTGAGCTTAAATCCGGTGAAGGGCATTTTGATGCCGTCATTGGTGGAGAGTATTGTTATATCAATGGACTTCTGTGCACTGGCACAGGGATCCATGTTGGACTTATGAGCTTTATGCAAGGCTCAGTTGGTCTTGGATTTCATCTTGAAGAAGATTATTGGCCATGGACAAACCGCCATTGGTTTGGCGCGTTTTTCCGTATTGGATTTGATTGGCTGCCTATCTCCTCAGATAGGACCGCATTTAAGTTGAGCTTTGTTGTTGGACCGCAGATCTATTGGCGACCCTTTGGGCCACAAGCCCATGCAGTTGTCAGATTAAGAGCTGGACTTGAATTTGGGTTTGAATCATATCAAATCTCTGTGCTTTCCTCTCAAGAGAAGGTGCGGGGATATGTTGGATTTATGCTTCAAGGTACATTTGATCTTGCTATCACCTTTAGAGATAAAGGTGGCAAGTATGTTAAATCGGTCTATACGGGGTCGTCCCCATATCGTTCGACCGGGTATCATCAGCAAATTGGTGGAGCAAATTATCAGCCTCGGCTGTACTACCGTAAAAGGACGCCGTGGCGGTATTACCGTGGGCTTCAGCTTTATAATCATCTCGACAATGATGGCGATGGCATTCTGAATTGGCGCGATAAGTGTCCGGTTAATAAGGGTCCAATCGAAAATTATGGATGTCCTCCCAGACTTGATACAGATGGCGATACAGTTTTTGATTGGGCAGATAAATGCCCCACGCTTAAAGGCCTTGTTCGTTTGCGGGGCTGCCCACTTCAACGTACCTATCGCCAAAAAATTAAAGACACGGATGGTGATGGGATTGTCGACAAGATAGATCGATGTCCAAAGGTCAAAGGGTATTTTAGGTTTTCTGGTTGTCCGCGACCTATCGATTCTGATGGTGATGGCCTTAAAGACACTGTTGATAAGTGTCCAAAAGTGCCGGGACCCAAGGAAAACAAGGGTTGCCCCTGGCCAGACACCGATGGCGACGGCCTTTCCGACAACATTGACAAGTGTCCACGTGTCGCTGGGCCAGTCCAAAATCAAGGTTGCCCTGATACGGACACCGATGCTGATGGCATTGTAGACCGCCTGGACAAATGCCCAAAATTTAAGGGCAAACAGTCCAAAGACGGCTGTCCATAAATTGTGAAAAAATTCTAACACTTATAGCTCGTAACTTGCTTTGCAGGTTCACGGGCTTTTTATTTTGTCATGGTTCCCTCCCCTTTACTATGGGGAGGGTTAGGGTGGGGTTCTGAAGCTTTCATATACGCGTAACCATTCACCCCCTCCTAACCTCCCCCTTTTCAAAAGGGGGAGGGACACTTAACCTGAAGCCTTATAAAAATGGCCACGAACCTCGAGTTGCACACACCAATAATCTATGCTATACTTACCATATATTAAGCTCTCCAAACGTTTAGCAAGGTGGCTAAAATAAATGAACATATAGCGCTGGACAATAGGATAAAGAGCTTTAGTTTATCAATTTTTTCTTCTTTTATCTAAAAAAACATGCCGCAAAATGATGCTACTAAAAAGCCGCGATCTATTCGTGAAATGCTAGAGGGAAAGTCTGACGAGATGGCACCTGGAGCTCAAGATGTTCAAAAATTGCAAGAAGCACTGCAACAAAAGGAGGTGGAAGTAGCTCAGTATAAACAAGAGCTTGAGAAGCAGCAAGTCGATGAGTTTAAGGCTAAAGAGTTTGGTGAACCTGAGCCTGAAAAAGCTCCTGAAGCAGTACCTGAATCAGTTGAGACAATGGAAGGGAAAGAGGCAGAAGCTGTGCCGGAACGTGAACAAGTAGAAGCACCAGGGGAGCCAGTTCAAAAGAAAAAACCGGTAAAACAAAAAAAGCAGAAACGAACCATCTCTGATGATGTTGCAACTATCGCTAAACTTGATGAACCAAAAAAGGTAAAGGCACTTGTTTTTCTTGCGCTCAAAAGAGGTGTTTTTTATGCCTTTGACGTCGCAAAGGGCCTTAACGATCCGTATCTTTTAGACGAGTTCCACGACACACTAGTTGATGAAATGTACGATGTTTTTTGTGAAAAACAAAAAATAGTACGATGTCAGACCGATGAAGATAAGAAGAAAGCTGCGTAACGATATATATACTTATGCGTGATTTATTTATTACTACTGCTCAGGCTGCAACAACTTCATCTCAAGCTGTTGGAACGTTTGATGAAGGAACACTGTATGTGATTTTGTATTTGCTTTTTGTGTTGGTCGTTTTAGTGATTGCGGTTTTAATTTTTCTCCATCTCATGCGAAAGAGAAACATGCTCCCGCGGTCGTTAAATACCGTTACTTTTCTGGTGACGGTTCCAAAGATTAAGTCCATGCAAAAAGGTGATGGAGATGAGGAGCCGCAGAAGGAAGAGAAGGACTTAATCTCCATTGCTGAGCAGATGTTTGCAAGTCTCTCCGCGGTATATGTGTATAACAAGGGACTTAGGCCGTTACTATTAGGCAAGGATCACCTTGGCTTTGAAATTGTCTCAACAAAAGGTGAAATCCGTTTTTATGTAACAACCCCCCGTAGAATTAGTGAGTATGTGGAAAAGCATATACATGCGCAGTATCCAAAGGCACAAATAGACGTTGCAGGGGAATATAATATTTTTAAGGAAGGGTATCAGGTTGCGGGAGCCGTATTTAAACTTAAGAAAAAGAATTATTTTCCGATTAAAACATACAAATATTTAGAGACGGATCCGTTAAACGCAATAACAAGTGCTCTCTCTAAGTTTGGAAAAGACGAGGGCGGTGCGATTCAAATTCTTGCTAGACCTGCAGCAGGGAAGTGGGCAAAAACAGGGAACAAGATAGCAAGAGAGATGATGCAGGGGAAGGGGTATGATGAGGTCACTGCAGGGGGACTGGTCAAAGGGATTAGATCGTTCGGAAAAACGATGCAAGGGGTAACACAAACGCAGCAGGAGCGTATGCAGCAGGGTCAGCAGCCTTATGATGATTCACGGAGGCTTACTCAGCTCGAGGAAGAAACAGTAAAGGGGATAGAGGAGAAGGCAAATAAGCTAGTGTATGAGGTTGTTATCCGGGTACTTGCCTCTTCACAGACAAAGGAGCGAGCTAATTTGCTTTTAGAAAATATTGTTGGTGCATTTCAGCAGTTCAGCTCACCATCAATGAACTCGTTTTATCGTGCCAAAGAAAGTTTACGTAAGCTTATATTGAACTTTGTGTTTCGGTATTTTAACAACAGTAAGAAGATTATTCTAAATACTGAGGAGTTAGCATCGCTCTTTCATTTACCCACAAAGTATAATGAAACGCCTAATATTTTGTTGCTGACTTCAAAAAAGGCTCCTCCTCCGCTTAACGTATCCAAAGAAGGTATCCTTATAGGCAATAACGTATATAGGGGTGTAAAGACAGAAATTAAGATTGATAGAAAAGACAGGCTCAGGCACATGTACGTTATCGGTAAAACTGGTGGTGGTAAGTCGACATTGATGGAAAATTTGGCGGTGCAGGATATTCAAAACGGTGATGGTGTGTGTGTAGTTGATCCGCATGGCGATCTTATTGAGAATATTCTTCTTAACATTCCTAAAGAACGTGTAGATGATGTGGTTATTTTTGAGCCGTTTAACCTCGAGCGTCCAGTAGGACTTAATATGCTAGAGTGCTATCAGGAAGAACAGAAGGACTTTGTTGTCCAAGAGATGATTGCAATTTTTTACAAACTGTTTCCTCCTGAGATGATCGGACCTATGTTTGAGCATAATATGAGAAATGTGATGCTTACCCTTATGGCAAATCCAGAAGGCGGTACGATTGTTGAGATTCCGCGTATGTTTAGTGATGAGGACTTTCAAAAGCAACGGGTAAGCTTTGTAAAAGATCCAGTGGTGAGGGCATATTGGGAGCAAGAAATGGCAAAAACGTCAGACTTTCATAAATCTGAAATGCTTGGTTATTTGATCTCTAAGGTTGGTCGGTTTGTTGAAAATGAGATGATGCGCAATATCATAGGTCAGACAAAATCCGGGTTTAACGTTCGTGATGTTATGGATAACAATCAGATTCTACTTGTCAATCTGTCAAAGGGTAAAACTGGTGAAGTAAATAGTGATCTCTTGGGCCTTATTATCGTTTCTAAAATCCAGATGGCAGCAATGGCTCGGGCGGATATCCCGGAAGAGCAGCGTAAAGATTTTTATCTCTATATTGATGAGTTTCAAAACTACACAACCGACAGTATTGCAACGATTCTTTCCGAGGCTCGTAAGTATAAGCTGGGGCTTACCGTGGCGCATCAATACATCGCACAGCTTACTACCGGCGAAGGTGGTAAACAAGATACAACAATTAGAGACGCGATCTTTGGAAACGTCGGTACCATAATTTCCTATAGAGTTGGTGTTGATGATGCGGAGACTTTTTCTCGGGAGTTTCACCCGGTCTTTGATGAAAACGATGTTATGAACATTGAGAAGTATAATGCATATGCAAAATTGATGATTGACGGAACGGCGTCTAAGCCGTTTAATATGGAAATTCCTATGCCGTTTTCTATGCTTGGGGGAAGCAGGGAACAAGCAGAGGCTATAAAGCAGCTCTCACGTATGAAATACGGTAGGGATAGGGTAGAAGTCGAGGAAGAAATATCTAAACGTGCGGTTCTTGGCGGTGGCATAAAAAAAGCTGACTCAATAGGTGCAGAGCCTACGCTCTAAAAAAATACAAAAAAGACTTGCAAGACTTTACAAAAAGTGTAAAATACATCGTTACCGATTATCTAAACATAAACAAAGAAGAGGAATAACTAATCGATATGTCGAAACAGCCAAATATTATAATGATTCGTGAAATTTTAAAGAGTGCTGAAAACAGCATTAAATCTGCAAAGAAGCTCCTTGATGAAATAGAAGCGCCTACAGAGGAATCTAGGGGTGATAATAAAAGTATTCAAGAAAAGGCAGCGCACCTTTCTGTTATGGAAGGTGGCAAGATTGTCGAGGGTGTTTTTGATGGCCAAAACATGATTGGCCCTGATGGCAGAAACTATCCGATTCCGGCAAACTATGCGTCTAAGTCAAAGTTGGTTGAGGGTGATATTTTAAAACTCACCATTTCTGATGATGGTACGTTTGTCTTTAAACAAATTGGTCCTGTTGATCGTAAAAAGGCAATTGGGCAGGTAGTTAAAGGTGACAATGGCGACTACAGAGTGTTTGTTGGGGATAAGTCATACAAAGTGCTTATGGCAAGCGTTACCTATTTTAAAGCGGAACCAAGCGATGAAGTAACTATCATTCTTCCTCGAGACAAAGAGAGTACCTGGACCGCAATTGAAAATATCATTAAGAAGACAGAAGGTGCTACCACAGAATCTTTTACAGAAACTGAAAAGGATGTTGAAGAAGAATTTAAGCCGGTAAATATGGAAAGCGATGAAGATGAATTTGAGGAAATCGGGATTGAAAAGCCTAAAAAAAAGAGTACAAAAAAGAATAATCTTGATGAAGTGTTAGATAAGGAAATATAAACAAAAAAAAGAACGCACGCATGAAACAAAAAACAATTACAACTCTGTATCAACTGGTGAGATTTGGAGTAGCAGGCGGACTTAATACGCTTCTTGATTGGGGTATTTTGAACTTACTTACCACAACGTTTAATGTCTATTCCGGTGAGCTCATTTTGGTATTTAACATATTTTCAGTTAGTGCAGCGCTGGTAAACAGTTACATTCTAAACAAATACTGGACGTTCCGGGCTACAGGACAAGCGAAAACGAGCACTCAAATTGGAAAGTTTTTAGCTGTTTCGATTGTTGGCATTGTTATCAATTCTGCTATTGTGTACGTGGTAACCACGATAATTGGAGTACAGTTTGGCCTTGCAGAAAATCACTGGGCACTTGCTGCAAAGATGCTTGCAACGGGTGTGGTGTTTATTTGGAATTTTATTGGCTACAAACTTTGGGCCTTTGCTAAAAAAGAAGCGTAGAGAGCTAAAAAAAAGAGTATCCTTTTCCGCCGAAGCGCGGTTTTTTTATACACAGCGTAGTATCGCGTTGGGTTTAAAGGGCGCCTTCCTTTTCTATATATGCTACGCTATAATGACTACGCTTAGAAACGCTTACCAATACTCATACGATGGCCAAGAAGGCATTTTACCGTACGTATAGACCACAGACGTTTAGTGACGTTTATGGGCAGAGCCATGTTAAAAAGACGCTTGAGAATGCTATTTCAAGCGGAACTTTTTCGCATGCCTACTTATTCTCCGGTCCGAGGGGAATAGGAAAGACGACGTTTGCGAGACTTATCTCAAAGTCAATAAATTGTGAGAAACGCAAGGAAAATAGCCCAGAGCCGTGCAATCAGTGCGCTGCATGTGCTGAGATTAATGAGGGTGGAGCAACAGACGTCCTAGAGATGGATGCCGCATCACATAGGGGAATCGATGAGATCAGGAGTCTTCGAGAAAAAGTACGCGTGTCTCCTTTGAGGCTTAAGTATAAGGTTTTTATCATAGACGAGGTGCATATGCTTACCAAGGAAGCGTTTGATGCACTGCTTAAAACACTTGAAGAGCCGCACGCTCATTCTGTTTTTATTCTCGCAACTACGGAATTTGAGAAAATTCCAAAGACCATTATGTCGCGGTGTCAGTCATTTTCTTTGCATAAGATTCCATTTGATGAGTTGTCAGCATATCTCCAGAAAATTGCTAAAAGTGAAAAGATTAAACTTGGTAGTGAAGTTATTGATTATATTACCTTTCTCTCGGGTGGCTATGCACGCGATGCGGTAAGCTTGCTCAACCAAATCGCAACGCTAGAAAAACCGACACTCGGTTCAGTAAAAGAACTTTTGGGAGTACCGGCAAGTGAGTATGTAACGCTGGTCATAGAGAGTGCGCAAAAAAATGACATGGCCACAATACTCGATGTCATCCAGAAAGTGATTTCTAAAGGCTATGACATTAATCAGTTTGCTGATTTGTTGCTCTCAAGGCTTAGGTTCATGCTGCTTTTAAAGTACCAGGAGAGTGACTCAGTCTCGTATTATGGTGTGCTTGATGAATCTGAGTACAAGACGTTAAAAAATCTTTCTGCCTCGTTTGATGAAACACATGCAACTAAGCTTATGGAGGCAATCACCAAGTATCAGCAACTCTTTGTTGATTCACCGCATCCTGAACTGTTTTTGGAGATGGCTTTTTTAAGTACTGCTGACAAAAAGTCTTTAAATGATCAACAATCAAAACTTATTCACTCCTCTAAAACTGAAGATTCTCCGGAAAAAAAGGGTGTAGAAAAAAAGCCTCAAAAACCGGAAAAGGAAAAAGAGAGAGCAGAAAATGAAAAAAAAGAAAAGAAACCAAAGGAAAAAGGACCGGTAGTAGAAAAGAACCCTGCACAAAAATCGACGGTAAAAAAAACAGTGAGTGCTTCTTTTAAAGAGGTTGAAAAGAAGTGGCCAAAAGTGCTCACAATAATACAAAAAGAAAACTATTCACTTGCAGGGCTGCTTAAATCTTCTTGCCTCTTTGATTTAAAAGGTGATACTCTAATTATAGTCTTGGACTTTGACTTTCATTTTGATCGGATTGATGATCCAAAGAATAAGCGAGTAATCCAGGCAGCGTTAGAGTCTGAGTTTAATGAACCGATACTAGTTCAGCCAGTTTTGCTTTCTCATCTTTCTGATGAGGAGCAAAAAAAGATTGCAAATCAGAAAAAGGTAGCGCAGACTAAGAAAAAGAAAGTAGTGGAGGAAACGTATAATAGTGCAGTGGAGGTTTTTGGCTCTGAACCAGACCTTACGGTTGGTACGGGGTAAGAGTATATATTCGGGGCTCGTCTAACGGCAGGACACCTGGTTTTGGTCCAGGCAATCGGGGTTCGATTCCCTGGCCCCGAACGCAGAATTTGAAACAGGACATTTATCCTGTTTTTTGTTTATTTTGTGCGGTTCGAATTTTCTTAAGGTCATTGATACATTTTCTGTTACTTTCGAACTATTTGTGGCTTCGACAGCCCTTGAGAGTGCTTCAAAGGGAGTAAAAGTACAATGACAGACCAGTATTGCAAAGAAGAAATAGATACAGTTACTGATGAAATTTTCTCAAAGGAAAACTTTCAAAAGTTTGAATGGGAGAACTTGAAGTATGAACCTATATATAATGCTTTCGTTAACAATGCAGAGAAACATTATCTACATCCAGGAGTTATGAAGAATGTGAAGAAAGATAAACTTCTTCTTAGTTTATAGTTAGATACAGTTTGATCTTTCTGGGATTGTTTACTAATATTTATTTATCGGCTAGCTGAATATCAAAAAGCGATTGAAGCAGTAGACGTTTTTTGTTGACGGGCTGATGGCAATAACCTTGGTTTTGAATAAATCTTAATACAATGGTTGAAGAAAGTGACATTACAAAAGATCAACTCATTGACATTTTAAATAGTTGTCTTTCTAAATGGGCATTAGGAGATATCGATAAAATCACAAAATCATCTCTTGATGCTCCAATGGCAGCATTTATTTTAGGCTGTTGTTTTATTGACGCTATGGCAGGATTTTACGCTGGTGTAGCAGATAAACAAACAGAAAAGAAAGGAGCGGGAGAGAGGTTCAAAATTTTTTCTAGAAAGTATTTAGAAAACTATGGATATGATGCTGATAAGCTTTATTATTCCTTGAGGTGTAATTTGGTGCATTCTTATACTGAAGGTGGTACCTATGTTTTTACACATAATAATGCTGGTTTTCATCTTGAATCAACACCACTAGGCAAAAAAATCCTCAATCTTGAAGATTTTCTTAGTGATTTACGTAGTGCTTATGGTGTTTTTATAAAAGATATTTCGGAAGATGATGAATTATTCGACAAAGCAAAAAGAAGATACGCTTATAAAGGGCTTTTGGGACCTATCAGGAAATACAATGGTTAATTTTTTTATAGCTAACAATTATCAAGAAAAAAACAAATGAAGAAATCACATAAATTTGCTGTTCTCATATTGTGTACGTTATTTCTTTGCAGTTTTGCACTAGTAAGTACATCAACCGCTAACTCTTTTTCCGAACGTTTAAAAGGGCGTATTTTACTTCAAATAGAAGATAATGGTGAGGCATGGTACATCTATCCCAATGATGGAATGAAATACTACCTTGGTAGGCCAATGGACGCCTGGAATATAATGAGAGCTTTAGGGATGGGAATAACAAATGCTGATTTAAATAGGATTCCTATGGAAGCTGATAGTTGGGATGGGGAAAGCGACTTAATAAATAGACTAAAAGGTAGAATACTGATTCAGGTAGAGGACAATGGCGAAGCTTGGTATGTTTATCCGATAAATGGTAAGAGGTATTACCTGGGAAGACCTGTCGATGCTTTTAAGATTATGAGGAATTTGGGGCTAGGCATCACAAATAGCGACTTATCAAAGATTCCTAACAAGTCTACCCCTATTAAGGAAGAAAAAGACACTAGCGAAAAGAAAATCAGCACTTCATCTCAATGTAGTAGTGACAAATATAACTGTTCAGATTTTTCAACTCAAAGTCAGGCGCAAGAAGTGTTCAATCAATGTTTCAAAGAAACTGGTAAAGATATTCATGGACTAGATCAAGATAATAACAAAATTGTTTGTGAAAGTATTAAGTAAAGAATTATATTTAGAATTAATGATTAAATTAAAAGTATGAGTAAGATCCAAAAAATATTAGCAACAATGGGGTTATTTCTCTTGCTCCCGATTCTATCTATTGCTTGCACAAGTGGAGATGATGCAGATCAACCAGAAAAAGTTTCTGAGACTATAACAAATCAGGTAGCGCCGGTGGATTATGAAATCGTGAAAAGTGAAGATCAAAGCCATAAAGCATTAGGCAATAAAGCTCTTTCTGATTTCACAGTGCAAGAGATTAGCAAGCTCCCGAACGATAAAAATATGTCTTATAGAATTGTTGTTTCTTCGGAAATTAAAGAAGCACAAGTACAACCTACTATCCAAAAAATCATTTCAGATATTACCGCAAAAGACGATGACATTGATGAAATAAGCCTCCTTATATATAGCGACAGAGCGCTTGTAGATGACGTATACGATGTTGCAATGGCAACGTGGGCACCTGGTGGAAAACTTGGAAATGTAACCCAAGAAATTGCTCAGCGTAACGATAGAACAAATTATGAAACATCAATTCAAATCAAAGAAAATCTTGAAGAGTATTTACAAAACAGAGGAGAGTCAGAAGATAAATTTGGCTTAAGTGAAGAGAAGAGACGAGAAGTTTTTCAAGAAATTGTTGCTGCAGAAGATAAAGCAAGAATAGAAGCCGACAAAATATATCCCGTAGATATTTCCGATCCAAATTTCAAGCAAGAAAATATTATGAAAAATGCTGAAAAAAACAGAGAATTAACGGATAAATACGAGGCAGAAGTGAGAAGTAAATACAACATTTCAGAAGAGGTAGAGAGTGAAATTATTACTGAGAGTACTATTGAGCATTGGCCAATGAAATAAAAACGCCGATATTACTACGTGTAAACTATGACGTTAGCTCTGTATTTGACCTTCAGTAAAATATATTTTACTGTTAAATATGCCGCATGAAGCGGTGCATAAAAATTAATCAACTACCATGTTGACAAAACTTTTGAGTACCGCATGTCTGGTTATAAATATTCGTTGAATCATTGCGAGCGTTTCTTTATAGAGTTGACGGTCGTGGAGATGACTTTGAGTATTTATGCCCAGGATAAACCCAACTTTGGGTGAAAGGGAGCGACTCAAGTAAGTAGCTATAGATACTTACTAGAACAATTCTTCCCATGCGGTTTATTTTTATTTTAAAAAGACTATGATTATGGGAAAAAGAGATCTTGAAATAAAAGAAGAAGAAATTAAAGCCAAGTATAAAAAGGAAAAAGATGCTTATGATGTAGATGCAAATAAAAGCAATATATATGGAGGGGGTATTTGGAAAAATGAGAGAGAAAAAATTGAGATAGAGGAAAAAAGAGAGTTAGATAAAGCTCAAAGAGAATATGAAAAAGAAAACTCTTGGACGAATGTAAATTCGTTTAAAGGAAAGTTGCTGTTCTTAGTTATTAATTCAATTATTTCATTTGTAGTTGCTTTTTTAACTGCGTATTTTCTGTGACCTGTCTAATTAGCTCAATTGTAGTTACTTTATGGGTGATTTATTGTATAATGATTATATGAATCAAAAGCAATCAATAGAAAAATACGAGGAACTAATACTTCATTGCCTCAAATTTGGAGGAGACTCTTCAGATGGAAAAATTACTAAAACAAAATTAGCAAAACTCGTTTATCTTTCTGATTTTTTGTTTTTTTATGAAAATTCAAAGCCGATTTCTGGAATGGTTTATAAAAAAATAGATCACGGCCCTGTCCCTTATGAGTTTTTTCAATTATATGAAGAGATGCAAGAAAAAGGGGTTATTTCTTGTGAATTGAAAGGAAGTGCACAACTTACTTCTCTTGTTGAGGATAACATTCCAAGTAAGTATCTTTCTAAAGAAGAAATTCAAACAATAGAAAAGGTTTGCTTAGAATGGAAGGATGTTAATACTAAAGAAATTGAGAATTTCACCCATAACCAGTTACCCTATAAGATATCTTACGAGAAAGATGTTGTTCCCTATGAATTAATAACTCAACTAGATTTAAAGGATGTTTTCAGAAGAGGATAAATATGCAGTATCAATTGAAGAGTATGCTGAGAAAAAATACATAAAAAAGTTCAGAAAATTACACAAAAATAATTGGGATATAACTCAAGAATCGATTGTACAAATGCTTGAAAGAGCACCTAGAACCATTTTAACAGACAAGCTTGTTGAAATAAGGTGTACAGGAGAATGTGGTTTTTATAAGTGTTATTTTAGAATTCATAAAACAAAAAACAGCTCAAAATCTTCTGGTTGTCGGGCTATCGTTTATTTCAGAAAAAAAGACTTAAAGGCTTTTGTTCTTTTAGCTTATAGTAAAAATTTTGCTAAGTATAGCGAAGGTCATGAAACTAATTGGATAATTGGAGAAGTAAGAAAAAACTTTCCTGAATACTGGAAACAATATGAAATTGCATTGGAAAGTGACATTTAGAAATATTTTTAACTTAAGAAAGGCATTTTTGTAACAACATAAATGAATTCTTGAAGTTAGCTGTTTGAGCGCTTGTTCGAAAATCGTCCCACAGAGCGAACCATAAACTAGACTCAGAAGTCGGTTTATGGTCGTAAAGACCATAATAGAAGTGTTACAAAGCGGATAGTCGCTTTTTTTGTTTTGACTAACTCGTAAAAAAATGCTATAATAACAATGTTTATACTAAAAAACTAACAAAAAAAATGACACAACATAGAAAATTGTTTATGATTTTTAGAGCTATTTTAGCAATCGTTTTTGCAATTATTATTATTGCGTGGCCCGGAAAAACGCTTGCAACCATTATTGCACTGTTTGCAATTTTTGCGATTATGGATGGCCTTGGTGCTATACTCTACGGTATTTTTGACCGTAGGCAAAAAACAAAGATTATGCAGGTGCTTCACTTGAGCAATGGCCAGGTTATTACGATTGGAGTCGTAGAAATTGTTGTTGCTTTGCTTCTCATATTCTGGCCTGACGCTACTCTTTATACCGCGATTTACCTTATTGCTGCGCTATTACTTGTCTCAGGAATCAGTCAATTTGCGCTTGCTGTTTCTGCAAAAGGCGTAGGAAGGGCTGCGGTTATTCTTGGATCAATCGTCTTGGTTGCATTTGGACTTTTTATGTTCTTTTATCCTATTGGAACGATAGTAGTGTTCTTTTGGGTTCTCGGTATATTTCTTTTGGTGCACGGAGTTGCTACGCTTTTTGGAGGGTTTGGTTCAAAAGCAACACCGGAGAGTACGGTGGATGCGTAAGACTAAAAAATTTTCCTAGTGAGTTTACATTAAATAATAAAAGAATATGTGTTGTTTGCTTGCAGTTATTCTCTTTCTTGGTCCCAGAATAGGAGCAATTCTTTGGTGGTTTTTCTCGCCTTTGCGGTTTGACCTTGTTTTTAACTCTATACTATGGCCAATTCTAGGAATCATTTTTGCTCCCTGGACTACACTCGCGTATGTTGCTGTAGGAGTAGATGGGGTGACCGGGCTTGAATGGGTACTCATTATCATTGCTATTTTAGTTGATTTGTCATCGTACGGTGGGAGCGCGTATGGGAATCGTGATACGTTTAAAAGGTAACCTTGAATAATAAAGATAACTTCTATGTCAGACACAAAAAAAATCGCTATCTTTGAGGCTGAAAAGTGGGAGCAGGATTATTTAAAAGAGCAACTTGAAAAAGCGGGGGGTTTTGATTGCTTATATGCAACAGATGATTATCTTAAAGAAGATGATGTTTCAAAAATAAAAGACATTGAGATTTTAGTGGTGTTTATTCATTCCCAGGTGACTGCGGAGATTATAGAGAAGCTGCCAAACCTAAAACTTATTACTACGCGGTCAACAGGCTATGATCATATTGATGTGAAGGCGTGTGAAGAAAAGGGGATCGTGGTATGCAATGTACCATTTTATGGAGAAAACACCGTTGCGGAACATGCTTTTGCGCTTATTTTAGCTATTTCTAGAAAAATTGTTGAATCGTATGAACGGATCAGAGATCTTGACTATGATCTCTCGGGCCTTAGAGGGTTTGATCTTAAGGGGAAGACGTTGGGTATTGTTGGTATGGGGCATATTGGCCAAAACGTGGCTCGGATTGCAAGAGGTTTTGGTATGGAGGTAGTTGCTTCTGACCCGCATGAAAACGCAGAGCTTGCAGAAGAAATTGGATTCACGTATTTACCGCTCGTTGAAGTGTTAGCTAATTCAGATATTGTTACGCTCCATGCACCACTAATTGAGGCTACGCATCATATGATCAATAAAGATACTATCAAGGAAATAAAAAAGGGTGCCTACATTATTAATACTGCACGTGGAGGACTCATTGAGACAGATGCGCTAGTGCAAGCATTAAAGGATGAGTTGATAGCGGGAGCTGGACTTGATGTCATAGAAGAGGAGGAATTTATCAGAGAGGGGAGAAAAATGCTTATGTCGCCCGATGAAGCTAAACATGATCTTAAAACAATACTACAGGGACACTTTTTGATTGAGGACCCGCGGGTTATTGTAACGCCGCATAACGCGTTTAACTCTATAGAGGCACTGACACGGATTTTAAATACAACTATTGAAAATATTTCTGGATTTGTGAGTGAGAAACCTGAAAATGTTGTGCAAGTAAAGAAATGATTGAGAGAGTTAGATAGTAAGAAATATACAAAACTCAAGGGAAATGCTTGAGGAGATTTTTTAGGTATTATGAAAATTTTGTGAGAAAATCTTGATAGTCTCTATCATCAGCAATAAGTTTTAACAGGTTGATTCTGATGTATTCAGCTTTTGAGAGGTTAGTATTTTGTATCTTCCAGTCTAAAAATCTGTCGATATTTGTGTTAAATCTCAAAGTGTATTTCCTCATTGTGTCGTTTTGCATACTTGTAGAGTTAGAATATTATGTGTTGCCTGATTGGACAACGTCATGTATACTGTATTGCAGAGATAGGAGCTTGTCAATATCTCTTTAAAATAATGATTGGATATATTTCACGACATCTACGAGAAAAAAATAATCTTACTGTAGCGGAGTTAGCAAGAAGGCTTTCTATAAATCGTGCTACGCTTTTTAGGTTTGAAAAAGGAGAGAAAAATCTTTCTGAAGAATTGGTGGTACGAGTATTGAGTGAGTTAAAATTGAAGCGAGAAGCAATTTTTAATTCTTTGGTTATTCTTGAGTTATTTCATTTACGTGATAGATTTAAAGATCTTGGAGTAGATAAGCAGATTTTAGATGTACTGAGAAAGTTTGATACATCGGATGAGGGCGAGCAATTTATGTGTACATATTTTACAACTCAACTAAATAATTAATGCTATGAAAAGTTCAGTATTAATTGTGGAGGACAATAAAGATCTTGCAGATTTTTATCGTATTATTTTGGAAGAGCAGCAGTACAGTGTTGCTCTTGTGGAAAACTTAGAAGATACGCTTTCACATCTTAAGAAAAATACGTGTGATCTTGTGCTTTTGGATCTTTTGCTCGAAGAGGACTCAGGAAAGGATATTCTTAAGGAGATTAAACGTTTGTTTACGATACCTGTAGTAATTATTTCAAACTTGCCACATGAGAGGAATGAGTGTCTTTCTCTTGGTGCTGTTGGGTTTATTGTTAAGTCGGAGACGGAGCCGGAGGGGATTTTAGAGGTTGTTAAAAAGTTTGCTAGTAAGAAATGTTTGGAATAACTTTGAATAATGGATACTATTAATGTTCTTTTAGGAATATTAGTTTTACTAAATAGCCTTCTTGGTGTAATTCTTTTATCACGCCCAAGAAAACTTTCAGCGATATCATATTTTCTTTTTGTTTGTGGTGTTATTCTTTGGACAGGTGCTATGATTCTTTTCAGAGCATCAAGCCAACAAGAAGCTGTCGTTTTCTGTAGAGTATTATATGTTGCGGCAACCTTTACGGTTAGTCCTTTTTTATATTTTACCTTTATTTTTCTCAACAGTAAGAGAAGTGCTGTAAGGACGTTCTCTATTTTGATACCTCAAATAGTAATTATTATTCTAACTTTTTTTACTCCTTATATTATAAAAGATGTTTTTGTTATTCCTGGAGCCGAAAATTTTATTTTTTTTGGACAATTATATTTCTTATATGTTATATATATTTCCGGGTATTTTATTTATGGATTTATCAATCTTTTTAAAAAGTACAAGAATGCAACGGGAATTAGCAAAGTGCAAGTTAAATATGTATTACTAGGATCCATCTTTGCCGCAACTTTTGCGATGATTACAAATCTTATTTTGCCGTGGTTCGAAATTTTTACATTCAATTGGCTTGGTCAAATATTCTCGCTTTTTATGATCGTTTTTACTGTTCTAGCTATCATTAAGTATCATTTATTGGATTTGAGAATTGTTTTAAGAAAGAGTTTTGTTTATGCAGGTACATATTTTTCGATAATACTTATAAATTATTTTCTATATTCTAGTGTTCATACATATCTATATCAAAATAGTATGTTCATTTTTTGGCTTATACTGATTCTATTAAGTTTGTTTCTTCTTGAGCCAACTAAGAAATTTTATTTCACCCTTGCTAATAAGTATTTTTTTACAAGCTTAGCGGACTACCAAGAAACAATATATGAACTTACAGAAAAAATTCCTACCTATATTGAAATTGAGAAAATGGGAAAAGAAATTACGACGACGTTGACTAATGCGATGAAGATTGAAAAAATTGCATTATATTCTGTTTCACCTAAGGAAGAATACACTTTTTGTCTGAGTGTAGGAGAGAGTTTTTTCCCAAAATCTCTAAATATGTGTCATCATGCACTTGAATTTTTAAGAAAAAAAAGTGGTGCTATTGATGTTGGTCTTATTCAGTCATTAATTCAAAAAGAAAAATGTAAAACTTTCAATAGGACACTTTTAGATATCGATGTTCAAGGAGTATCTTTATTACTTCCGATAAAAAGTAGAAATGGTCTTATTGCATTTATGTTACTTGGGAAAAAAATTACGGGTGAAGGATATTCTAGAAATGATTTAGAGGTTTTATTGACTATTAGTAGACAAGCTGCAATTGCTTTTGAAAATGCTTATCTGTATCAAAGGGTCAAGGAGTTTTCTGCGGACTTACAAAAGGAAGTGGAAAGGAAAACAAAGGATTTGAAGTATGCAAATAGGGAGCTTACTAAATTAGTCGATGAGAAAAGCCTATTACTAAAAATGATTAATCATCAAATTCGTAGTCCGCTTACCAATTTAATGAACTATCTTAGCTTTTTCAAAAAGGGAAATAGTGAGGCAAGCAGTTATGTGAGGCATGAGTATATCGATGCAACAATACGTGCAGCTGAGTGCTTAAACAAGACGACACATGATCTACTCTATATGCTCGAACTTGATTCAGAGAAAGTCAGCATAAGTGATGATGTAGTGAATATTGATGAAGCGCTTAGTAAGTTTTGTAAGAAATATAGTCACAAATTTGCAGTACTGAACATTAGCACACTATTTAAGAAGAAAGGTTTACGTTTTGCAATAAGAGCAAATACAAAACTTTTTGAAGAACTCGTCACAAATATTTTTGACAATATTTATTATTATTCAGAAAAGGGGAATGTGGAAATAAATCTTTGTGAAAAAGACCATGAAATTGAGTTAGAAATTATAAATAACATAATTATTCCGGCAAAAATCACAGAATATTCGTATGTAAAAAGAATATCTAGGCGTTTTGAACGAGGGGTAAATGCTACAAATAGGAACCCTGGTGGGACCGGATTAGGATTATTGATTATGAGAAAGATTGTAGAGAGAGGCAACGGCAGAATGGATATTGTTATTCAGAATGGAAAATTTTATCTTTTGTTTAAGTTTAAGAAGTCTTTGGTTAAGTAATACCGTTGATTTTTTTTGGATGTCTTGGTATTATCCCAGTGAGATCTGGTTTTTTTAGATTGTTTTGAGAAGATTATTGAATATGTGTATAAAAGGGTATTGACAACTTCCTTATTTGATGATTTAATTTTCAGTCTGGGGGACGAACTTTTAACTTATTACATAGGAGGAATCTATGTACGGAAATATAGAAGTCGCTATGGCCAAGACGGCCGATGAGCGACAAGGCGTTCTTGAGTTTGTTGCGCGGATTTATAAAGCGGCAGGTTATATAGTTTCAGAAAATGTTCTTGATGAGCAAATGCAGTATGTTATTATGGTACTTCTTGATGGTGTTCTTGTGGGAACAATTGGAGCCTGTAGGTATAATGGCCTTAAGCATTTACCAGCAGACTGGTTTTACAACATTGGTAATGCAAATTTTAGACAGGCTATTCCTATACACAAATTGGTAAACGGACGACCTGAAGAGGTTCGTGAAATTGGAAGATATGCAAAAGCACCTGAGTTTAGAGCATCTGTAAGCGGTGATCCATTTCTCAGTAGTTTAATTACAATGGCCTTGTTTTATGGGTTGTGGCATTACATGCGACTAAATTTGGGAAGATATATTGTTTTCTCAATGAAAAAAGGACTAATCGATGTTCTTGAAAATCAAAATTTGCCAGTAATTAGGTATGATTACCATATTCGTGAAGCGCATGTTCCCAGTGATTATGCAGGATATTTTCTGGATGATCCCCCAAGACTTGCCTCTCTTAAAGTCGCCGACGCAGAACAAGCGGCGTTATTTTATGAAAAAATGCTTAAAGAACATTTTGAGGATTTTGGTCTGTTCAACGAGGTTCCCGAACCTCCAAAAGAATTAATTTCCATGCCTCATGAGTATTACAAATTAGTTGGAATCAAATTTCCCACTTGTACAGAAAAAAAAATTGCAAGCCATCCACTATCATGAAAGTGATACGATGGCTTTTTTTGATTTCAATAAATATTAGTAAATGCAGGTTGTGTTAGTGTTTTTCTTAGAATTAATATCTACATATGATTTCTAGACTATTGAATGTTGTAAATATTGACCAGACCTTTTGGCTCTGTTATAATGAATACAGGATATGAGCCGTTTCAAAAAAGAGCGCCGTCGCATGGTTTATAGAAAATATTTACATGAGCGAGAATACAAATAAATTGTTCAACAAGCGCCGTCGTTAGAAATGTGGATAACGTTTAAAAATTGATAAATCAGACGTGTGTATAACTTAAATATATGTGGGAAAAAAGAATAAAAAAAGTGTTGGTGGGTTCAATGATAGTTGGGGTGGTGGTTCTTGGGGGGTGTACTTTAGATCAAGATAAAAAGACGGGCAGTGTAAAAGAAACCAATATTAGAGTAGGCGATTGGAATAGATATGATAGCGACAGAATGGGGTTTGAAATTGATTATCCTGAAAGTTGGATATATACGGAGAATTTTGATGAATTCGAGGGAAATATTATTTTTTTTGATAAAGATGACAAAGCTGAAGAAAAATCAAAGTATGGGGAAGTGGAAGTGATTGTTGAACATGATCTTGATATGTTTTCTCCTCAAGACAGGTATGAACCGTATAAAAGAAGTGAGGATGGAGAGGATTATCATGCAATGGACTTTGAACATCAATATGATTCTAATTTAAGGGGATATTCAAAGATAGTTAAGGGTGATAATTCAGTTTATGTTATATCTTTTTATGGATCAAAAGATGATGACACAATACAAGCGCTTTTTGAGAAATTTAATAGATCGTTTTCATACCAAACGAGAGAAGTAAGAAAACCGAATATTTCGCTTGATAATGAAATGGTACAAGAAAGAACGGAGAATTGGAGTAAATATACTGATGACAAAAATAAGTTTTCAGTAAAATATCCGGACTATCTTGATGTTATTGAAACGCCGGAAGGAACACTATTTGCAACTGAAGAACGGTATGATGCCATGGCAGCATATAGAGAGAAAAGTATTCTTTTAACCGTTTCTTCCAATGAAGAACCGTTGGAAGAAATTGTTCACAAAGAGATTTCAGGGATTCAAGCAGGTAATGGAATGGGTTTATATACGGAAGAAATAGACGTTAATGGGAGTAAGGCAATATTTATTGGCGGACATTACGATTATTTTGGCGGTTTAATTACAAAAATATATTTAAAAAAAGGTTCAAAATTGTTTGTACTGGAAGCTCGTGCAGTTATATATGATGGCTGGAGTAAAGAAAAGGAATTTGCGGAAGATGAGTTTGCATTTTTTTATCACACGCTAGAGTCTAACTCTGATTGTGGAAAGGAATATATAAGCAAAGAGCATGATTTTAGTGTGTGCTATCCGGAGAATTGGACGGTTAATGATGATGGTTTTATTATTTTGATGCAGGATGAAATTGGACAAGAATACCTCACAAAGAATGAAGATGAAAGAGGAGATTGGCCGGGATATACAGTGAAAATAGAAATAGTTGATGAAAAGTTTGAAGATTATATTTTTTCAGAGAAAGAAAATAAAGATATTAGACTAGATGAAAATAATCAACCATACGTAAATAGTCCATATGAAATTAAAGTCGGGAAGCTAATTGGTTTAAATGAGCCTGACTTAGTATATATTAAGTTTGAAGATAAGGTGATTAAAATAACATCTCTTGCGGAAGAAAAGGAGTTGAGAGAGATAGTTGAGTCGTTTACTGAAGTAAAATAGAGTAATTAATCGTATAGAATAATGAAAAATAGAAATGTAACGTATTGTTTAGTGATTTCACTAATATTCTTTAGTGGCTGTACAATGATAAACAAAGAAGGAAGTCAAAAGAGTAAAGAAATGCAAGAGGTGGCAAAAGAGCAAAGAGAGCAAGAGAGTGTGGAAGATGCCAAGAGTGAGAATAGTCAAGAAGTTAGTTGGAAAACGTATTATGATGAAGAAGGGTTCCAAATTGATTATCCAGAGCATTTTGACTATTTCAAGGGCGGTGGTCTTGGTGGATATTCCATCGAATTCTATGATTCAAAGGGCGGTACTGTAGCAGTGGATGACTTACATGATGAAGGGTTTAATATTGATATATTTGATCGTTCCACTCCTGAGTCAGTTCAAGAAATTTCAGAACTTTACGAAAAAAGTTATTCACATGAAGAAGGAAGAGATGTAAAGGCTCAGAAAATTGAGATAGACGGCGTTGATGCATACATATTTGATGAATATCAGGATTACGGTGAATATTTTAGAAAAGAGATATTGACCGGTCAAGACGGAGTAGTCCTTGAATTGTCATATATTTACTCATCTGAAAGCGAACAAGAAGCAAAAGACTTCATAGTAAACAATTTTGAACGATTCTACAGCTCATTACAGTTTAATGAGTAGTATATGTAGATAGAGGAACGAACCCTGCACCAAAAAGGAGGAAAGATGAAAAAAACATGGAATGGCATACTATTTGCCATGGTAACAATTATTGGTTCCTGTAGTACGGGAGAAAGAAACTATTTTAGTCAAAAAAGTGTTTCTCAAAGCAATTGTGGAGAGGTTGCTGATTCGTTTCAGTTTCCTTTGTCAAGTTATAAAGTTACAGGGTTTCATTTTAACCAAGATGTAGTTATAGATGAAGAGTACAAGGGTCAGCACGCCGGTGAAGACGCACATGGAGTCGCTGGAACTCACGTATACGCCATTGCAAGCGGGTGCATAAAACTCTCTAGAGCAGTAAATAATTATGGCCATGCACTAGTAATTGAACATTATCTACCTGATGGGCGTTTTGTAACGTCTCTGTATGGACATCTAAGAGCTAAAGGTCTACGAGGCCTAGGTGCAGTTTCAAAAGGGGAACATATTGGTGAGCTTGGTGCTAGGGGCGAGATTGGTGGAAATTGGGGTCCCCATCTTCATTTCCAGATAAAAAAAAGGAGATTCGACAATAATACACATGGCTGGGTATCAAAATCAAATATTGCTAACTTCGAGCACCCAACCAACTTCATTAATGCACACAAAAATTGTTCCCGCGGTCCTATCCCCACAGTTGCTCATAACGCCATCAACGATCGCGTAAACAGTATACGTGATTATAAAGATCGTGGAGATTTGGGCGTTCACTGGTATGGTGGAACATGCAGAAAAGTCGCTATCCGAGATATCAAACTCCCTAGTGGCTGCGATGCCGCGGTCGTCTTTGATGTCGAGGGTGGTGCCAGAAAAGCCTATCTTATCAAATGTGGGTTCTGGAACTACTGGGCAAGTAAAGGTGGTCCGAACTCAGTTTTGAAAATGCCGATTACAGAAGAGTATAGCAATGACATAGATATTTTTCAAGATTTCAAAGACGCGTATCTCTCATACCGAATAGAGGATGGTGCTATTGACCAAAGAAACTATCGTAGAGCAACACCGGGCAAGGCATCTAAAGGTGACGGAAGTTGGATCGCGGGAAAAAGAATCAGCTACGCATTCGCGGAAGCCTACGAGAGACATCATGGTCGCGTAGGTATTGGAGACGCAAGCCAACCGCACGGCGGAACTGCAGACGTGCATAAGTGGGAGAATATCTGGGTGCAAGACTTTGATTACGGAAAACACGGCTGGTGTCTTCTCATGTACAACGCTAATCAAGATAAGGTGCATTTAATTCGTGGTGGTTTTTGGCAAGTATATCGAGACAAAAGTCTCATCAATAAACTACGTGAACCTACGGGTGATGAGTTTAGAATTAATTCTCAAACTCCTCACCAAGATTTCATACATGGTTATCTGGAGTTTGACGTTGGAAAGCTTAAAATCTGTTCGCATGGTGGCAAAGAGCTTCACAAAGACAGTACTTATTGCAACCGCTCGCGCCGCAGAATTTGCATTCCGCATCAGTACATTTGTGATAGTAAAAGCATTCAAAAGCAGTGTTATCAAGACGGCAGAGGCTGGACAAAGACGCATTGCCCAAATGGTTGTTTCCAAAATCAGTGCAATGTCTGTAAGCTTGGTTCAACTCGTTGTAAGGATATAAACACCCAGCAGCGTTGCGGGCCAAATGGCAAGAGACTTACCGAAGAAAGATGCATTCACCGTTGTATGAACGGCCACTGTGTCTTCCAGGTTCCGTGTATTCCCAATCAGAAAGTTTGTAAAGACACGGGAGTGCTTCTTGTCTGCTCTTCAGATGGGAAGTATTGGATTAAACTTCCGTGTGAGAATGGATGTTCATATGGACAATGTCGCTTCTGCTGGCCATTTACGTATCGTTGTAAAAGCATCTCTACAGAGCAAGTATGTTCAACAGATGGTAAGCGGTATATTGATCAACCGTGCGCACATCGGTGTGATAATGGCAGATGTATATTCAAACTTCCGTGCAAGCCTAGGCAGATAGTTTGTAAAGATGCTTCAGCGCAACTCACCTGCTCTTCAGACGGTAAACGATGGACACAAACTCCCTGCCCAGACGGTTGCGCAAACAACCAATGCAACTTCTGCACACCCTGGACCTACCGCTGCAAAAGCATTACTACCGAGCAAGTCTGTTCCCCGGACGGCAAACGTTTCATAGATCAGATATGCGCACATCGTTGTGACAACGGCAGGTGTCTTCATCAAGTGCCGTGCAAACCAAATCAGACGGTGTGTAAAGACAAAACACAATTCACGTGCAGTGCGGATGGCAAGAAATGGACCAAGAAATCGTGTGAGCACGGATGTGGTCAATGGACGTGTTTAAACGGGCCACCACCAAAGGACACTACTTCACCACCTCTCCCAAAAACGTTCTGTGAACCACACACCAGACGCTGCGTCAACCAAAAAGAAACGCAACTCTGCATGTCCGATGGCTCAAAGTGGGTACCGCAATTCACCTGTAAAAATTCTTGCACTGATGGATACTGTGAAAGCAAGTTCTACACCTGTGCCATCACCTTTGATTCTCAAACAAGGCAGGTAAGCATTACTGGGACTCACGACGTTACATACTTCTCGAGCAGTTGTGCCGTCTGCGCCATTACCGACCATACCACCTCAAAAACAACTCCAACAATTCCACAAAATCACACCTTCATACACCCAAGAGGAAAAGGCAACGCGTGGCTCTGGCAAATCCCTCGAGCGTGTGCGTATCATGGAAGTATTAGATGGATTGAGACAAAGACCGGAGGAAAGATAGAAATTACCAAGTAATCACTTTTTTAGACAATAAACTAGTCTGCTATAGCTTTGTGCAAAGGGGCACAAAGCAAGCGGAGACATCTGCAAGTCAAGCAGATGAGACGAGTTTATTCTCTAAACGACGGTTGTGCTTTTCTGAATTCTGAGTAACAACAACAAAACGCGAGATTTTTATCTACGCGTTTTTTTTGTTTCTTGTTATGTCAAACCAATTTAGAAATGTCCTACTTTCTCCAAAATAGAAATGTCCTACCCGGAAATTAATTAAGTACTGTTTTTAGACTTTCTTCTTCGCTTTGTGAACATGTAGTGTTGCTTTCCTC